>ERZ1684502.125-NODE-125-length-17402-cov-185.290252_pt1 | contig 17402 bp, 13 predicted proteins | sample MGYA00580192_ERZ1684502 | MGnify/ENA primary metagenome ERZ1684502 (study PRJEB41476, sample SAMN13258264) | hydrothermal vent metagenome | biome: caldera [ENVO_00000096]; feature: acid hot spring [ENVO_00002120]; material: acidic water [ENVO_01000358] | place...
AAATTCTTCTTCATATCTTTTTGATTCAGCATAAAGGTTAATAATTTTATTGTTATCCCTTTTTGACTTTCTCCCCACTCTTAAGAGTGGGGAGAAATCAGAACTGAAAACATCGTTCTTAAGACCATAAAGAAGTTAGAATTCCTCTCAATTCTTTGAAACGGGAGGAAACATTATTAAATCTTTTCTATTGATTTTATAATATTAGCCATGACTGTCGTTCCATTACCATTAACTTCTTTTTTCCATATATCTCGTTCTTTATCATATTGAAAGCCTTGTTTTTGTAAAAAATCAGAAAGTTCTTCAGTATCTCCTTTTATAGAAATCATATTACCATCTTTTATTATGGATATTCGTATTTTTTTATCTGTCTTTAAGATATCCTCTTTCTTTTTCACTACGTAATTAGCAAACAAGAAACTCCTTATTCTATCATTCACTTCAGTTGGGCTTACACCTATCTCATTTTCATAGACTTTGGCATGAAATTTATAATTTCTAATTTTGAAAGTTATTTCGACACCAGCAGGAACATTGATATTATTAGACATTTTTGAAAATATGTAATCTTGCACTTCTTTCATAAATTTTATTATTTCAGCTTCACTATCCTTCACAAAATAAATTTTATTACTGAGCCTATCGACTATAACTATCATATTTTGATTTACATAAATCTCATAATGTCCATTAAATGCCTTAGCATTTTTCCATGATTTGAGTTCCTCTATAACTGATTCAGATATAATGCCAAGAACCATCATTTGCTTTTCTTTTAATCCCTCAAATACTTCGTTTACTATTGAATGACTCATCAAATGAAATATTTAAAAATCGATATAAAAGTTTTAGTGCCAACATAAATTCTCAAAGAACCTAAAGATTTAAAATCAAAGAAAAAATATATGACCATATGGAAAAATTATTCATAATAACTGGATTGTTACTGATAGTGTTAGCTGGAATAGTAGTAGTATCGCATGAGATGCTGAATAATAATATCAATGTGCAACAATATTCAACGTCTTCTTCAGTAGAACAATCGAATACACAAGCTACAGATGTTGTAACGGTATCTACTCCAGCACAACAGTTATCAGGAGAAGGCATTTATTTGCTGAACGGTAGTAATAGCACGATATACATAGTGTTTTCTCAACCCATAACGAAGGTTATAATATTCAACGCAACTTTTGTTAGAACAGGGCCTATATCAGTATTTAATGGGGCATTAGAATTACAAAACTCAACATTGTATAGTCAATTGAGCAATCTGAATAAGGTAACAATTCAGATATATAACGGAACTGCATGGGAAACAGTAACATTACAAATTTATTCTACTTCGCATGAAATACAAACATATGGTTTCTTAGTACCAGAAGGACAAATATATGCATTCTAAAACTTTTTGAAGATTTCTAAGTTATTTCTTTTTTAAAAACGAGACATAAAATTTTTATTATTTTTTTTTTACCTTTTTTCAAATAATGAAAAAGCAATTCATTCTCTTCTTGTTACTTCTTTTACTATTGCCTCTTTTTACTACAGCTCAAGCAACAAGTTCATTACAAAAATCTCCTATGGGGATTGCCACATATGAAAATATAGAAACTACACAATGGCTAGGCATTGTCCATATCATATCATTCCCAGAGCCTAAGGCAAGTCTTCAATTAAATGTTGTTTTAAATTATGAATATGCAGGAAAATCATATGCTATTTGGGTACAAGATGTGGCATATTTAGATGAGGGCGGTTTAGCATTTGTAGATAATATCTGGAATTTAACAGGATTAAATATTCAGAACGTTAAAGGGAATGGTAGTGTTTATTCCTATAACGGGATGACATTTTATGCTTATTCAACGCCATTTATACCTATTTCATTTCCTCTTACAGTCTATCTTCTCGTAAACGTTACAACTAACAGTTTAGGCGAACCAGTGATTCACTTCTGGTACAATTACGGCAATGGTTGGGTTAATTATGATACTGTGACCATTTTGGCACGTGGTTCTACAAATGTCTATTTCCTTTCAACACAATCTCAACGGACTCAAATAGGCGGGTATTATGATGGGGCCCTAGTTGTTGTAGGCCCAGGGAATGGGGAAAGTGTTAATATAACTAAAAATACAATTGTTTATCTTCAATTATTTTATTGGAACGGACATAATTTTCAAGAGGTCAAAAATGCGTATAACGTAGGTCTAGATACTGGTGAAACTGCAATAAATGCTCATGTTGTACCAGTTTATAATAAATCAAATGGTGAACTAGAAGCTTTATACACTGAAGGAAATGAAAATTTCTCAAATTTATGGAATCCTAACAATATTTCAATTCTTACAATTCATGCTCCTATTAATGAAGGTTATATATACGTGTATAACGCAAATTTACCATATCAGCAAGGGGAAAAAGAAGCATATAAAATTCCATTTATTGGAGGGGAAGCAGTTCTCACTTTGTATCCTATGGATTATGCAATTTTACTCTTTAATAAGGACAATCAGTTAGTTGGAGAGGCTAACATTTATGCTAAGCCAGGGTACATTTCAACTAATATAACAAATTTCACAGTTTATCTTGAAAAAGAAAATAATTATGTTAATATAATAATCCATGCATATGGTAATGTAACAATAAACGTTATTTCTCCAATTAAAGAGAGTTTTACAACTTATGTTAATGGAGTAAAGACTATTAAACTTAACGTAGCAGGAAATGTAATTGTTAATGCTTCTCTATTCCCAGGCTTTTATATTATTAGACAGCTTTATATTCCAGCACAAGTCATATTCAATCTTAATGTGCCATTAGCTAATGTAACTCTCTTTTTCCCAAACAGCACTATAAAAACCATTACTATTCACAATGGGGAGAACATAAGTGTACCACTTAATACTAAATATGTATTACAAAATATAACTGAAACAAATATAAGGTGGGTAACACAAACTTTAGTTTCTGGATTTATAAATCAGAGTGAAGAGACAGTTTCAGCTACTTATTATGAGCAACGATTAGTTGTTTTTAAGTATGAAGTGATAAATGGTCAGTGGAATTTAACTCCTCCTAATGTCACTTATTATTATTTCACGAAGGCAATAACTACATCTTTACCTATACAAACTTGGGTTAACTATAATTCAACATTCTCTTTCTTATCTAATATAACAGTGAATAATGAAAGACTTGTTCTTATAAAAGTAACAAATAACTCGAATGTAGTAATTGCTTACTATGTCTTACAATATTATGTTAATGTTAATTCACCTATTTCTCTTTATGCGTTAGTAAATAAGCATAATATCAATCTAACAAGTGGCTGGTATAATGCAACTAGCCAAATATTGATTAAGAATATCCCATATTATCAGTCATCAGTTGAAAGATATATCATTACTTCAATTTATCCATCAGATAACATCACCATTGATTCACCATTGTCAGTAAATATAAGTGCAGAAAAACAATTTTTAGTTACAATAGATAGCCAACAAGAGTGGGTTACTCAAGGAGAGAAAATTGTCCTAAACGCGAATATTCCGTTTTATGAGACCGCTGTATTTACTGGTACTTATAATGTTCCTCCAGGTAGTGCAATAATTGTTAATTCTCCAATTAATGAAAAATTGGTTACTCACCTAAATTATACGTTTATACTTCTCTTTATAGTAGTGTTATTAATCATAATTTCAGTTATCATTGTAAAGAGAACTTTGTCCTCTAAGAAAAGACATAAAAAGAGAAGAAAGAGATCTAGGAGAAGAAGATGATTTTTAATATATTCATCCAATTCTATAATAGAATAGAAAAAGGAGATAAGGTGTTGATGAACACAAAAAAGTCTAGATAAAAATTGAAATAAGACAATATATGGTGTTTTTTGAAAGCGTTTTAATAACATCTTCTCTGCTTCAATGAACAAGATTTATAATTACAAATCTTTTTTTACTTCTCTTTCGGGTATTTTTACCCCCAAGGGAAAACTAAGACGTAGATCCCTGGGGATTTATTTATTTCTTTGCGAGAAAAAGTTAAAAAACTAGGAACCTAGTCTATGACCATTCGTTGGGGGTAAATTTACCCCCAAGGGAAATCCATAATCTTGAAACCAATAATATTTTTCATTTATTTTGCAAAAAAGTTAAAAAATACCTAATTTTCACTTTTTAAACGGCTCCTTGGGGGTAAAAATGTCCCCAACGGAATTCCAATACCAGTTATTATTTCTAGATTAAAGAAAAATTGTAGTACTCATTTTAGCGTCACTTTGAATACACTGTTTGAGTTTTTGCTTATAGTACTTTTTCATTTCTAGAAAATAGATTTTCCTCACATCTCCTCTTATATAAAAAACTTTATAAATGGTCTTTTTTAAAAATAATCAATGAAAAATGGTCTATTCTTCCTAGTTCTCCTATTATTATCAATACCATTGCTAAGTATAACAAATGCTACAACATCAAATGAAAAAACATTATTCATAAATATTCAAGGATCTGTAGAGGTTTTTGTAAACTTTTTGAATGGTTCTTATGCAATAATAAACAAAACAAGTACAATACATTTTACTGAGAATATCATAATAAGTGTCACTGTGCCGTTTGGCTATACATTATATGTCAATGGAACCAAACAATCTTTAGGTATCTATTATGCTAAAGTAAACACTAGCGAGTCAATTTATCTGAAGGCAGTGCCACAATATGCTAGATTAACTGTTAATGTTAATGGAAATGGAAATATAACTTTATATATTTATAACGCATCTGATACTACTCTCTTGCCATTTCCTCCATATATTTATGGCAAGAACTATACCAAAGTTATAGTAAACCATAATGAAACATTCAATATATTCCCACCAAGGATTTTTGTTGTGCTGACTTCGAATAAATCATTCATTGTTAATAATGATGGAGTTGTAACTAATTTTTATGATATAGTAACAGCTACAACAAATGTGACACTTAATGTTAATTTTAATGTTCAAGAGTTTAAGTATTCTCCTTCTGAATATGCTTCAATTAGGATTAATTTACCACAGAATTCTAATTTCACGGTAATACTTAGTGATCAACCTAACGAAAATAGTATTAATGCAAGTCTTATTACTTACACACTCTTTATTGCAAACAAATCAACAACCGTTGTTGCACCATTAGGTTCTTTGTTGTGGTTATACTCATTGTCAAATAAAACATTTTATGTGAATGGTAATATATCTTTTAATAATATTTATGTTGTTAATGTAACTCATAATATGACTTTATTTGTATCTTTTTCAATGAGTAACACTGCCACCCAAACAAATACAACAACATCAACAACCACCACTTCGACTACCAGTACCACTTCGACTGCAGTGTCAACTACTACAACAACATCAACAACCACCAGTACTAAAAGTATTATAACAACAACTCAGAAAATAACCTCTCCTACCGCAACAGAAATCACTTCATCTTCTCGTCATCCTATACTAATATATTATTACTTACTTGTTGTTATAGTTGTTATATTTCTTGTTATATTTCTGTTAATGAGAAAAAGGAGTGAAAATGAGGGATTGAAGAAAAGAGTTAGAAGGAGAAGAAGAGATTGAACCCTAAAAGATGATATTTTCTTTTTTCATGATTTTTGATTTTTTGTCAGCAAGTTTTCCTTCCAACTTGACAATATACTAGCAACTTTTCCATGCAGATTGATTATCATTAACTTTATTTTTTTCTGACTTCTCCCCGCCCTTAAGAGCGAGGATTCCCGTCATCTAAGTGGTCTTTTCCACTCTTCATATAAACTCCGTTTTTAAAAATGAAAAAGCTTAAATTCCTTAATGTTAAAAATATGGATGATATGGAGGAAGATTGGGAAGAAGATTGGGATGATGATAACGAAGATTGGGATGATGATTGGGAAGATGATGATTGGGATGATTGGGAAGAATAGCTTTTTGAATAAAATAAAAAAGTAAGTAAGTTTTTTTTTTTTAGTTATTTTTTCATCAACGTTACCCCTTTTTGTCCCTGATATTTACTCTGATATGGATGTTCTACTGGCGTTAATGTTCTAGCGAAAATCAAGTGGATAAAACGAGTGCCTCTCCTCAATTTCACTGGGAACGATGACCCCACAACCTCTATCGTAACTTGCCCCTCAAACCCAGCATCTATAATCGTTGGTGGCACAAGTAAGCCTAATCTAGCAAAAGAAGATCTTAAGTTTACGAATGCTATTATATCTGTAGGCAGTTTTACGTATTCTTCTGTAGTTAGAAGCACATGTTCATAAGGATATATAATGAATTCTTCTCCTTTCTCAATTTGAAAGAGAGAGGGATCTGGGTTGTCTGGGTCGAAAACTTTATCTGTTTTTATAAAACGAGCTATTTCATTTCCAACACGAAGATCGATTCCATTTTCTCTAACAGTATCTTTTTGTAGTGGTTCAATTTTTATCCATTCTTTTTCTAGATAATATTTTAAATCTCTATCTCCGAGTATCATTAAAGTATAAAAATAAACATAACTATAAAAGTTTTTTCTGACTTAAGAGCGAGAGGTTCGGTTATAAACTGAAAACCTCGTTCTTAAGAGTGACGGGAGTCAGATCAAAACCTCGTTTTTAGGATACCGAAAGGTCAAGAGAAATATGTTTATATTTGTTTTTAACTTTTATCATAAACAATTTGTTGAAATCTGAGTATTGAATTATCATTTTTTTCTTCTCTATTAATCGTGTTACAAAGAAGTATTTTTTACCCCCTATCATTACGAAATGTGTTTCACGGTCATTTGGCTGTTTTTCTGCGACGAATTGTATTATATAATATTTTTTATCAGGAATAACTTTCACTCTTTTTATTTTATCCTTAAACTTTAGTCTCGCTATAATTATATTTATAATTCCGTCAGCTATTTTTTCTACGGTTTGTTTATCGTCACGTATCAAGATACAATATTTTTTCCTAACTATGAGATAATATGTTGAATTTTTATCCGTTATTTTTTTAATTTTAAGCTTAGGGTTTACTATTATCTCATTTCCAAGATATAATATTTTAGATTCTCTTTTCAAAATGATGAAGTGGCCATCAGGTATTTTTTTTAAAATAGTCTTAATTGATGTGATTAATTCAGACATTTTTTATTACCTATACTTATATTATAAAAAGATACTTATAAATTTTTTTCTCATAATAAAAACGTTTTTCTGTAAAAAATTATAAATTTAAACATTTCATTTACAATGAATGATGATGATTTATATACAACTGTATACAAAGCTTTTTAAAATATGTTATAAAACTTCTTTGCAGAAGTACTATGCATAAAATATTAGCTATACTCTTCTCAATACTATTTTTCTTAGAAATATTTTTAGTTGGAATACCTCTAGCGACACAAGCAATAACACCATTACCAAAACAAGGTCAAGGATCAGCCAACTATATATCCCAATATAGTACTGTCGTGTTTGTGTATAATGCTAGTGGAGTAGATGCAACAGCTTCAAATTTCACAACTCTTGAAAATGGTTTCAGTGCATATTTTAATTCAACAGTTCAGATAAAGTTCCCGAATGGAACAACTTACACCCAAGGTTTACCAATATCTGACTATTCGAATGATATTTATTTTGCAGTGAATACGACTTCAAATAAGATAGAATATGTGATAATATTAGCTGATGTAATAGGAAACACATCTATTTCTCAAGGTCTCTATGTACCAGTAAATTATATATATTCAGAAACTGGGTTACCGAGTTCTCTCGTAATCGAGAATAGTAACCAGTTGGCCCAATCTGAACTTTATTCAATACCTGTAATTGGAGAGATATCTTCTAATTATATAAAGAACGATATCAAGAATCCACAAAGTACCAAACCATCATTTTTCTATGAATATGTATATGGTGTTTTATCGCATTCAATAACTATAGGTAAAATCGCTATATCTACTTCACCTACTAATTCCGTATTAGTATTTGCTCCGTTTACATTTGTGTCTTCAGGTTTCGTAAATCCGTTGCAACAATCTGGGCTATTAGGCAAGAGATTAGCGTCAGTATCCTCAACAATGCCAGTGATATGGGGGAGAGCATTAATCAATACGGATTTATATGATCCATATGGTGTAGATAATCTAACATTCCAGTTAAATTACTCCACGACTGGCGAATTAGAGATAACCATGGCACAGTTAGGGTGGATTGCTTCAATAACTAACTTCCCATCTTCTTTCATCTATCATTCCTATAATTTCTCTAATGGATATGAAAGTTTCCTCGGGTTTATATCTGATGAGGGTAAAATAACAATGGCGATAAATGGGAAATCAATAAATGTATATTCAAGTGGTAACGTGACAATAAATGGCAATAATTATTCAGTAATATTATTTACAATAACCACAAAGCCAGTACCAGTGGAGTATTTGAATAATTTAACAGTATACTATTACACTGGAGGGCAACTTCAATCTGCAGAGTTTACCACTTCAAGTGGTAACACAGAGTTACCTGTTTATAATTTAAATGCTTCTGCTGGTTCAACTATTACGATTAAAGGTTCATTTAATGGAATAGTAAAGACAATAATGATAACAGTTGGTTCTTCTCCAAACATCACTACTTACACAGACTATGCAACTCTATCTGCTACTGCTTATGAAGGAATAATGTACAATGGTTCTTCATATTATGTTAATGCACCTATAATATCAACACCACCTTCTACATTACTTATTCATGGAATTACATCATTTATCGCCCAAGGCATTTTAACTCCAACATCTGGCAACGCAAATGTGACATTATTTAATAATGCAACATTATCATTTACATCAATGTTACCTGGAATATCATTTAACGGTATAATTGTTACGCCTGCCTATCCATTTATAAATGGAACTACTGCAATGCAATATATGACCACAATGCAATATCAAACCGTAGGCAGTGAATATGGAATGGAAATAGTAGGTTCACAAATACCAATGGAAACTATGGATAATGAGTTGGAAGCAATAAACATTCTTCCACCATTTTCAACTACATTAGTAACACCATCTTTACCAGCATCTCTATCGGGAACTGGTTTATTAGAAATTAATTTCGAGGCAAATCCACAAGATTCATATATAACACTGGTTAACATGGGATTATGGTCTAACGAGACTGTTGTGACTGTTAGTGCTTACAGTGAAGACGGAAATCAAATATCATCAAATAAAGGATATTTCTATGGAATTGTAATACCACCATCAGTTAATGTAACCTATGAGGGTTATAATGAGTCTATAGTCCAGATCTATGACCCAGATGCAATTCTAGACCCAAGTAACCCATCTGGAAGTTTCACTGTTGCACCCGCAACTATTGCATTTGGTAATCAAGAAGTTCAAGGATCACTAGTATTCCTTGGTTCCACGGTATACAAGACACAAGGAGTCTTCGGCACATTATCTTTCAATATAACACCAATTGGAAGTTTCAGTTATTCAAAAGATATGTTAGTGTATAATAATATTCCAGCATATCAATTGACACTAAACGGACAAGTTGTAACACCATACGCAAATGGAACCTATACACCCTTATTACAGTATTATGCTGATAATAATCCAACAGTGAACTTATTCTTTGAGCAAAGTGTCGGTTATCCAACGATTAAACCTGCATATTATGGTGGGTTAAATATATCCTTCTTAAACTATTTATTATCTCCTGAAGGACAGCCTGGTTTCGAAGAAATAGTACCAAGTGGTACAGATTATTATCTATATATCTATCCTACATTCAAAGTATTGCCTTATTACGCTCCAATAATGTCTCCATATAATGTAAGTTCATTCGCAGTAATAACATCCAACTCGACATTCATTCACTCTACAATTTACTTTACCTATGAAAGCACTGACTATGCATCGCATTACTTCTATCCATATATGTTAAAGACAAATGTAACAGTACAGAATGTTACGGCCAAACTATACTTCCAGAGCAATGTAACACCATTATATTCATCTTATGCAGAACTGTTCTATTATGAGCCATATTATGGTGTGAACTTACCAGCCTATTTAGCATTAGGCACTTATGGAACAATGATGTGGCATGCCTTAGCATATTCTGAATTTGGAGTACCTGCGTCGACATTATATCTGGCAAAGATGTTATCAGTTAATGTAACGTTGCAGAATGGGCAAACTTATAGTATAATGCTAACAACTAAAAATGTTACATCTCTATTTATATCTGATATCGGACAGCAATTAAATGAATATAATGGTACCTATATGTTTGAGATTAGTATTCCAGCATTAGAGAAAATATTAGGTATGACAGCACAAGAATTAAACCAGAGTATATTAACAATATCTGTCTATGATTTCGTAACACATGAAACTTTAGTAGCTAATACCGAGTTATTAGCTTTACCTGGATTAAACTTAATATCTGCACAACCTGGCGGATTATTCTACTTTATGACGTTTAAAGCAAATACTACAACTTTGACTGCGTCAACTCCATGGTTTATTGGCTATTCAGTTTCACAACATTTAACCCTTAAATTCACTGATCAGCAATATGCACATGAAGACTTGTATGCTATATTACACTTGTCAGTCACAAATATAACAATAAAACAAGGGAATTACAAAGCATCAATTATATATCAGAATGGAAGAACCGTAGTAACAAATGTATATGGTAATGTTGTTGCAAATTACAGTGGTAATCTGATACCATTTATTCCAGAAACGTCAGCAGGTAGTGGTATATTTGAAGGACAATTGCCATTTGTAATTATGCAGAACAAGACATTAATGACATTACACTTCGGTGGAGTTACTATATATACTAATGGTACATTAGGCTTTATGTTGTCTAATGGAATCACTGTACCATTAGGCCCTGCTGGATTATTTGTTTTGCCAATAATAACATATAATGGTCAGTTGATAGGTTACCAAGCAAATGTAACTGTTAATGTAACTGACATGATAACATCAGTGGTTGTGGATACACAGTTACAAGCATCTAATGAAACGCCAATTAGGTTAGCACCAATTCCAACAGTTCCGCCAATTCAAAATGCACCAATAGGTACATATTATTATAATAAACCCGTTATAATAACTCCATCAGCCCCAGTAATTAATATCTATGTAACTAGTACAATACCATACCCATATGAATTCTATGTAGTTGCTATAGTTAGGCCTGGTGTTAATGCATCTGCAAGTGCTAATATAACATATTATTCATATCAAGCAGTAGTTGCTAAACCAGCATTAGGAAGTACATTACAGCCATTCATAGAAGTTGCAATACAATTGAATGGAATTGGGTCTTTATTATCTGGCCAATATACTGTCCAATTATATGCAGTGCCATTTGCACAAGGTCCAGCAATTTCTGACTATCCTTCTCAATTAGTCTTCACTAATGTAACGATAGAAAGTTAATATATGTCTTTTTTCTTTTTATTTTTCATGAGGTGAAAAAGAGATGAATAATATTCGTTTCGCAATATTTTTGTTTTTATTAATAGGTTCAATTATAGCAGGGACTATATCGTTTGCATCAATGCCAGTGCAAGTTATATCTCCAAAATACAATCAAGTCTATCATTATGGACAACAACTGATATTGATAGCTAAATATCAGCCAAATACAACTGCTACAATTTATTTAACAACACCAAATGGGAAGCCAGTACCTCAAGGAGTATACACATTCAATTCTACTGGCTATCTAACTATAAATTTTGGTTATTTCGGTTCTGGGAATCTTGTAATGCCTGGAAATTATTCGTTGGAAATTGAAATAAGTGGTCAATCAGGAGTTGTAATCCCATTTGTATATCAACCATATGAAGCCACAGTAGTTGTTGAAGTGCAAAACAACCAACACTTACCAATACCTGGTGCTACCGTTTATTTATACAATGTGACATCTGGTAATAATAAACTATTGCAAATAGAAACTGCGAATTCATCAGGATTTGCAACATTTCATGTTATTGCATTTAGTTTCACACAGTCTTTTAAAGTGGTTGCATCTTTTCCTGGATATGCAAATGAAAGCATGATAACTACAGTAACTCAAAATCAAACAAAAACAGTTTTATTAACTCTATATCCCGCTATACTAAACGTTTATGTAATTGGTGCAATGCAGAATGGTCTCCAAATAGATCCATTGGATCCAGTTGGGTACACATATTTAACAGCAATTGAAGGAGAAAATATTACGGTATATATTAATACTATGTTTGCAAATACTGAGGTCTCTAATGCAATAATCAACGTTCAATTAATAACACCTAATGGTAAAAACACCACATCTTCTGTTTTACAGATAGGGAACGGGACTTACAAAACAACCTTATATTTGCCATTACTTAATGTACCATACAGTGCCTTGCTTAATATAACTGCCAAATATAATTCATTAGAAGCAACAGCGACAATACCGATATCAGTACAATTAAACTATACAACTTTAGAAGATCACTTAGAAAGCCAAATTGCCAGTCTAAACGAAAATATAAGTAAACTTAATGAAAATATAACTAAGTTAGATAATGTGACAATACAACTTGATTCCGCGTTATTAAAGCTATCGAATGGAACGGCAACTTTAGAAAAAACAGATACGTCTTTACAGCAAGTTACTACTTTACTAAATGGTGAATTGACAAACTTAAATGGAGAAGTAAATACATTAAATAAGAAACTAGACCAAATAACCCCGTTAATATACATAGCCTTAGCTGTTGGGATAATAGGTACAGTTCTAGCAGTATTAGCTCTAATCTCAATTCGTAGAGCATTAAGTTAAAACTTTTTTTTTTCTTTTTCTATTCTATTCATATTTAATTGTTTTCTCTCCGCTCTAAAGAACAAGATTTTTCATTTTCAAAACATCGTATTAAAGTTTAAATACCTCTTTTTTCCTAATAGTTTTTATGGAATCCTTGGATGATATAATATTAAAGCTGAAAAATTATTCTAGCGAACCTAACATTAATGAACCAATATACATCAAATATATAGTAAATTTCTTAAAACGAGATTTAGGATATGTAGAGATACCTTTTGTAGAATATGTAAAACCCTTTACTGTTACTTTTTTTCTAGTTAGGAATGGTCTCGAGTGTCGTGCAGATACAGTATCTTCTTTCCCTTTCTTTAGAAATACAATAGCCATAAATTGTAGCGGTGACTATACCTATCTCTTCATCTTAAGTAAAAAATCATTTCTTGTAAACTTTAAAATAACTCAATTAATTAAAGAGAAATTATACGAGTTAAAGAAAACAATCACAGACAGAGAAATTTATGAGGAGGAAGAAATGGAAGGCGGATTTAGCTTTTTGTATGACGACGATCCTAATTTTTTAGGTATGAAGATAATAAAAGAACTTATAATGAAGCCGTGGAATCAACATTCTTTAATTTTTGATGGTTTTATATTTACAATTTATACAAAAAAGGAAAAAGGAATGACTTGGCTTTATATTAAGAAAGATGAAATAGAAAAATATTTTGAAAAACTAGTTAAAACTCCTTTACCTTAATTTGACGTCTTCCTTCGTGCTTTGAAGAGCAAGATTTTCATTTTCTTTTCAAAGTGACATGTTAAAGTTTAAATACCCTAATTTTTAATTCTCTTTTATATATGGATTGCCCACCAGATAAAATCATTTTTGACTCCGAAAGAGGAGAATATATTTGCACTGAGACTGGAGAAGTCCTTGAAGATAGAGTTGTAGATCAAGGTGCTGAGTGGAGGGCTTACACACCAGAAGAGAAAATAACAAAGAGCAGAGTTGGGGCACCAATATTACAGACAGTCCATGATCTCGGTATCTCAACAATGATTGGACTAAATACGAAAGTAAATAAAGAAAGGAGATTGGAAGCACTAAAATTAATGAAAATACAAAAACAAACTAGGTTGGGTTCAAATTCTTTACCAATAATTAGAGCTATGCAAGAAATAGAGAGGATAGGTAGTTTAATGGGTTTACCAAAAGCCATAAAGGAAGAGGCTGCAATATTATTTAAGAAGGCTTATGAAAAGAAGATAACGCAAAGGCGAAATATGAACGGTATTGTAGTTGCATGTATATATTTGGCATGTCGAGTAATGAAACTCCCTAAAACGTTGCATGAAATTATTAAATATACAGATGTAGACAAGACAACGATAGGAAAATATTATAGATTGATCTTATCAACACTGAATATAACAGTCCTACCAAATAATCCTAGAGATTTTATTATAGAATATGGCAATATGTTGGGGTTAAGTATGGCAACTATAAATAAGGCATTTGAATTTGAAGAAAAAATAAGGGGAAAAATAATAGGGAAGAATCCGAGATCTATTGCTAGTGCTTTATTATACATTTCTGCTTTACTTAATGATGAAAGGATAACACAAAAAGATATATCGAAAGTATCTCAAATTTCAGAAATATCGATACGGGGTAGTTATAAAAAAATAATAGATGTGTTAGGTATTGATGAAAACATTCTGAATGAGAAAAAGATAAAAAACCGATCTACCACTTTAAGAATGAAAAAAAGTTCAACAAGGAGAACTAAATTCCATTTTTAAAAACAAGGAGAAAGAGGAAAAATTGTCTCTTCTTAAATTCTTATTCATTTCGTCAAGCTCTTCTTAGGATTGTCATCATTCTTTTCTTGAACCTCCTTCACCAATTCATTTAAGTTAACAGTTTCATATCTAACTCTTTTATTCAAAATTGCATCTCTTACTTTCTTTTCATTTGCATTAAGGGAACTTTTCCCCGTTTTAACTTCAAAGAATATAATTTCTGGTTCAACGCTTTCATCTGAAAGCCCTTTAAATCCTATAAAGTCTACTGGTGATCCCAAATGTCTAAAATCCTTGAGATTAATGTTGAATTTTTCTGCTAATATGAAGGGGGCAAAATATTCTCCTATATGTCCTCTATTAACACGGAGAGATCTGGCTTTCGAATCTTCTCTTATCCTTTTTTCTTCTTGCTGTTTCCACTTTTGAAACTCTACTTCATATTTCTTTCTTATGGTTTCTTCAATTTGGTTTCTTAATTGTTGAGAATATTGTTGAACCCATTGATTGAAGTGTTGTTGTGCTATTTGATTTGCTTGTTGATACAAATTAGATTTGAGTTGTTCAGTTATTTTTGATAACTTTCTTTGATAATATGAGACAACTCCAATTAGAACGAAAATTAGAAATATAACTAATACTCCTAAAAATATACTTATTGTCCCCATTAGATGTAAAATATCAAAAGTGGTTTATAAACTTTAATTCTAATAAAAACTTATATTTTAAATATCATGTTCAAATTTCGAACCTATATTACTTCGAAGAAAAAACCTAAAAGTGCGAAGTCGCTTTATAGGAGTTTTTTCCCTTATATCAGAAATCTTTCTATCTAAATTCGAACTACCTTGGGGACATTTTTACCCCCAAGGAGCTGTTGGAAAGGTGAAAATTAGGTATTTTTTAACTTTTTCTCAAAATAAATGAAATAAATATTGGGTTTAATATTACGAGTTTCCCTTGGGGGTAATTTTACCCCCAAGGAAACCTATCAAATGTCAAACTTACCCTTTTATTTCATTTTTCTTATAAATAAGTAAAAAATATTGATTCCTTGTTTTTAGATATTGTTAATGTGAAAATCTTCCAAATCTGACCTTCTCCCCGCCCTAAAGGGCGAGGTATCGTGATTATAAAAACATTTTAGTATAAAAAAACAATAGATTATCCCTCGTGTCTCTTTAAATATTCTTTCATTAAATCTATTGTTTCATCACTTGGTGCATATCCTGTTATTAGAAGTCCTCTTAATAATATTATCAAAATTCTATCAATACTTTTGTCTATCTCTTGCGGATCTGGACAACAACTTATTCTATCTTCATCATATTCATTTTTAGTGTTAATAAGAAATCTAACAATATTTTCTAATAAATCAGCGTAAGTTCTATTGTTGTTTCCTTCTTCTTCATTTCTCCTTAGATAGTTAATATAGTTCATGAAGTCTTCCACGTCTTTGAAACCAGTTTCTTTCATAACATTATTTAAAAATTTAACTTCTTGTTCAGTTAAGGATTGTGTTATACTCATATTTAAACCACCTTATTTTATATTATATAATTACTTATATTTAAGCTTTTCTGTCCATGAAATAAGAGGTGTTTCATAATAATTAAGGTATCGTTGCTCTTCAGTGCGTGGTGGAGGTCAATGAACATGATATCCTACATACAGAAATTGTGTGAAGAGAAAGTATATAAAAATACTTGGTTCAAATTTATTCCGTTTGTCCGTTTGCCCATAGAACGTGATTTCAAATAGTTTACGATGCTTTACGATATTCTCTAACCTCTCTATCTTCATTTGTTCTAAGGGCTTCTGTCTCTACCTACAAGTCATGGGTAGCTTTCATCCCTAACGGCATAAGGGATACATGTATGAGGAGAGACTCATTACTTGTGCAACTTAGAGCGAAGTTTCCATCATTACACGAGCTCATCCTTTTGTCCATCTTTTCTTAAGATAATTCGTCGTTACTCATGCTTTAAAAAGGTTTCTGTTCCCGTACCCTAGAATTATAAAAGAATTGATTTTAACTTAAACTAGAAGTAAAGTTCTCTTAATCTTAAAAGTTTCTTTTTCTTTATTTAATCTTTTTGATGGCAAAAATACCCCCAAGGCTATCAGTCTCTATCTATAAAACATGTTTTTGCTATGGTTAATTTTTAAATTTTTTTATTCCTTCTTTCCTTTACTATTAACCGTATTTTCTACTCGTCTGTCATAAAAATTTATGCGTAAATACTAAGATAAGTCATTATGTTAATTTTTTATTAACCTCTCATTTCTAAAGTAATTTTACCGACAACTGGTGAACAAGATGGAGACAGTACAACAAAAAGGCGGAAGTAATACACAAGTATTTAAGATTTTTTTGAAGAGGTACGAAGATTTAAAGATAGATAAGTTAATATCAAAATTAAAAAAATTAGGAAATGTCCCAGAACCTGTGATAGATACTATTATCTCGGAAATAATGGAGAATGGTAAGGACTCAAAGACAATCTCGGAAATTATTGAAAAGAATTTAATAGAATATTCACTTGAATATCCTTGGCTTATAGAGATCGCTAAGAAGTATGTTTTAGCTAGAATATATAACCACGTCTATGGCAAAGGTAATTGGAAAGAGTTCGATGAAAGAGATCTTTTACTATCTTATAATGCGTTAAAAGTCCTTGAAGCAAGATATTTATTGAAAGACCCTAACACGCTTAGGTACATAGAAACTCCACAGATGATGTTTAAGA
>ERZ1684502.126-NODE-126-length-17381-cov-203.047270_pt1 | contig 17381 bp, 10 predicted proteins | sample MGYA00580192_ERZ1684502 | MGnify/ENA primary metagenome ERZ1684502 (study PRJEB41476, sample SAMN13258264) | hydrothermal vent metagenome | biome: caldera [ENVO_00000096]; feature: acid hot spring [ENVO_00002120]; material: acidic water [ENVO_01000358] | place...
CCTGGATATTTGCAAGCTTTATTGACCTTGTTGCATAGCTCTCTGGGAAGGAATACGCAAACCATTCACTATTTGGATGCCAATCAAACTCAGTAATTCTTTCATAATCGCTTTTATCTATTAGCTTGGCTTCATCTTTTTCAAGATCATATAGCCAAAGCTCTAGCTTGTTATTGCTTATTAGCACCTTCTTTCCATCTGGAGAAACTTTCATCTTCTCAATTCTTCCAAAGTTGCGATTGATTTTCTTTATGCCTTGAAGTGAAATTATTAAGAGGGAATCGTTATCGTCAGATGCTAAAACACTTCCATCTTTAAGGAGCTGAATGTTGCTGTATCTTACTCCCTGCTTTTCTCCAAACTGAACTGCAGGCCCTTCCCATGGCTTCATTACGAAGATTTTACCCCTTGAAATCAAACCTATATAATCGTTAGTCAAAGTTGCCTCTGTTAAATAATCAAGAGTGTTTACAAACCTAGGCTGTCTTTTCTTTCTATCTGTAAAAATCTCAATATCAAGCTTTTTGACTTCCTCAGTTGAGGGGTCAAATAAGTAAATATCTCCCATATTTTGAAACACAATCCTTTTCCCATCAGAGCTTGCGTTTCTACAATAGGTGTCAAAGTTTGTATGTTTCCTTAAATCATCCCCTTGCAGATCTACAGAGTATAAGTTTGCTACACCTTCATGGTCAGATAAGAAGTAGACTCTATCATTTACAATCATTGGCCAGCTTACAATTCCATCTAAAGAGACAAACTTTTTGAACGTCTTTCCTCCATCATAAGAAATCCATAATTCTCCTTTTGTCCCTCCTTTATATCCTTTCCAGAATGGAAGATCCTGATATCCTCTTGCAACAACCACAATGTTGTCCTTTATGAAGACATTTGAGGCAATGCCATAGGGCAATCTCTCTGTCTCGCCCGTATTTATATTTACCTTATAAGCAATAGTAGAGAAGGGGGTGTGAAAGTCAGTTATAACAATAATTTCCTCTGATGATAACCAAAAAGAGACTCTAGATTGAGAAGAGTTAAAATATGTCACTCTTCGAATTTCATTGCCATCTGCTACAAAAATATCGCCACCGCTTTTTCCATCCTTTAACCAAAGCATTGTAAAAGCTATTTTCCTTTTATCTGGGCTTATTTTCGGTCTAATTGCAATTCCATTCCCTGAAGTTATTCTCTTTACACTTTCTCCATCATATAACCAAACGTCATCATCTGATGTGAAGGCTATGTAGTTATCTCTTATGTCCGGAAATAAGTAATATCCTTTCATATAAAAAGAAAAGATTAGGTAGTTAAAAGCTTTTAACGGATAAAAGAAAGGCTGATAAGTATATAACTAAAAGGTTTCAACAAACACGATGAAGAAAAGAGAGATAGAGATATTTAAGCAGTTTGAGGTCAAGATGGAGGAAGCCATTGCTTATTTTCTTCTTTTTGCTGTCTATTGCTCAATAGTCTAATAATGAGCTCATAGAAATAGAAACAAGATTAAGTTATGCTATGAGTACTTCAAAAGGAACCGCTCAATTTAGGACTTGTACGTAACATTGTCTACCTATCAAAAGAGTATTAAGAGAATTTGATGAAACTCCACGGAGATAAAGCGATTATTATTAAGGAGAAGGAAAATGATTAAAGGTAAGAATAATGAAACTGAAGGGTGCTAATGTATTAGTATTTGTTTCATTTAATTCTCTTTCTTGGCATATGCTTAGTGCAATAAAGAGGTTTAAATTAGAATAATTAGAAAAGCTTATTTAGATCAGGAGAAAAATTTATAATAGGGGCCCAAGGGAAATCGCTCAATCGGACCAGGGATTCATCAGAGTTCAGCGGTCAAGGTGTTTTTCATTGTTCATCTTTCCCTTGGGCCCCCGTAATATTCTATGAAAATGATTTTTATAAAAACCCTATTATGAAAATGCTAAATGTTGCTCATTGCTTTTTCAAAAGTCTTTTCCCAGAAATTCTTACTAAAAAGGAAAGGCAATGACAAAGCTAATACAATAACTAACACATAAATTGGGAACTTTACGCTTAAGTATACAACTGCTAATGCTGATCCTATGCTTATCACTGAAAATAAGAACCTTCTAATGTTGACTTGACTTGCGCGAGGATAAACTCTTGCTAAGACTGAAGATAAATAAATGAAGCTCAAGGGAAAGATCAAATTCCCTAGCCCTGCGTTTAAATTAAAAAGGAAGAAGGAGATGGTTACTGGCAAAAACAAAATGTAAAGCGTTATAAGTTTACTTATTAAGTACCTTCTTGCAAACTCAATAGGGCTCATAACAGATAGATTTAACCATATAGGCTCGTTAAGAAAAGACGCTTCAGCATAATCAACCAATATCAAGTACTCTAAAAAGAGAGGGATAAAGACATTTCCAAAGATATAAGCAATTAACGCAAGTATAACAGTTCCCAGCAAAAGATAGTAAATCCTAACCCTAGCAATAACATACTGCTCTCCGCCAGCCCCGCCTCTTCCACCTAATTCTATGACGTTCAAGTTCTTTTTTAACATTACTAGAAAGGGGGAAGACAAATGAAAAGAAATGGAACTCTTTATAGGTCTTGACAATTGCATAAAATTCCCTTGAACTAGGTCATATAAGCTCACCTTTTTTATTGATAAGAAGACAACGATAGCAGTAAAGACTACTAAAATGGGATATGAAATGAAATCGCCATCAAGCATTGAAAATGGAGAGTAAGGGAAGCCAAAGTAGGCAGAAAAGAACCATAAGGATAAGGCTATTGCAACTAGAAGCCTTTGAAAGAACTTTAACTTATATAGAATGTTCCCTAAAAATGAAGTGAGAAGTGCGTATGAGATAATTAATGCTAGCGAGCCAAACTTAATTATAGGGGCTAAAACTATAAGAAATGTGAGCAAGATATTTAGGTCAAGGAGGAATGAAGCTAAAGAGAATGAAATTATAATCTCTTTTTCATCAACTGGCAGCATAAAAAGGAAGTCAATATCGGACTTAAACACGTACACATTTCCAGGCATTAAGGAATAGACAAGGAGATATAAAGACAAAATCTCTATTATTACTTTCACAAGCACTTCGTGGTTTACCAAGTATTCCAGACGGGAGGCTTTATAAACCTCAATCATCCCAACAAATAAATCAAAAACCAAAAGGGCAAGCATAAAGGCTAGAAAAGAGCGAGAATAAATTGACCTTAATTTCAGCTTGATCAGCTTAAAAATCATGATTATATTCACTTAAATAAAAAAGATTAAGAAAAAATTTAACTGCTGCTCCACCTTTCAATAATCTCTTTATTGCTGAGTACAAGCATTAACTTTTGCATATTTGCTAAGCTTCTTTCATGAGCTTCCTTATCAGCTGATGATACTGCCTCTTTTGCTATTACTGGCAGAAAACCTAAAGCTTGTGCATGTCTAGCAGAAGTTTCAACACCAATTTCAGTTGCAATTCCAGTGAAGACTATTGTTGTTATCCCTACATTCCTTAACATTAATTCGAAGTTAGTACCGACAAAAATGCTTGTAGTATTCTTGTTAAGAACAACGTCACCGGGTTGAGGATAAACATCTTTTACTATATCTCCTGGGTTGAAAACCCTTCTAAAAGCAGGGTTTTGGAACCTCTCTGGATAAGGAGTAATCTTTGTATAAACTATTGGCACATTATACTGTCTTGCTGCTGAAATCAACTCTTTCAATTTTTGTAGGAATTCTTCTCTATTAAATATGCTGTTTACTAATGCCTCTTGCACATCCCATACTACTAGGACTGAGTTATCTCTCCTTATGTATTTCTTTAACTCTTCGAGATTGTACCAAGCCATAAATTTATCTCTCTATAGGCATAAAAAAGTTTAACTCTGAATTTTTTGGTTTAAAACTATTCAGCGTATTAGACATCAAAATTGTAAAGTAAGTAAGATAAAGTGAAATTCACTTTCAATGATATTAATATAATATGCAAAAATAGTTTATATTTGAGAATATCTATATAGTAAGAGTTAAATGAAAATGCGTATAGTAAAAACTAAAAATGAAAAATTTAAACAAAAACAGAATTTAAATTCTAAATTAGTATTACTACTAATGGAATGAGTAGAGAGAAAAGGGAGTTAAGGAAAGAACTTTCCTTATTAAATTTAGTAGTTATTGGAATAGTGGGTGCTGTAGGTACCGGAGTTTTGTTTAGCTCTGCTGGTATGGCAGCATCTGCTGGTCCAGCAATTATTATATCATGGATATTAGGAGGGATATTCTACTTTTTTATAGGATTAACATATGTTGTATTGAGCTTAAACTATCCAGAAGCAGGAGGCCCTGCTAGATATATGCTTTATTCTCACGGAAGAGTAGCTAACATGCTAAACGCTTTTTCTAGCTTAATTTGGTATATATTTATTCCGCCAATTGAAGCAATAGCGGTAGTTTACGGTTTAAACTCATTGACTTCTCCCCATTTAGTCTTAGTAAATTCGGCAGGGATACCAACAACTTATGGCGCATTACTAGGCATTTTAATAACTCTGCTCTTTGTGCCATTTAACTACTATTCAGTGAAATTTTTCGGTCAGTCAACAACAGGTTTAGGTATAATAAAACTTGCTCTATATATAGCAGTAGCTATTGGTTTTCTCGCATTACTTTATCATCCGCAAAACTTCACAGCTTATGGAGGATTTGCGCCGTTTGGTTTTGCAGGCATATTCTCTGCTATACCATTAGCCATGTTTGCGTTTGGAGGCATTAGAGTCATTCCGGATTACGCTGAAGAAACTAAAGACTATAAAGTTTTAGATAAGGCAATAATATGGACAGTTGTAGGTCAAACATTAATTTATATCTTATTTGCAGTAGCATTTGTTGCCTCAATAGACTGGAAAGGACTAGGATATACTCCAGGTAGCTGGACCTCTCTGTCAAGCATCTCAGGGAACCCATTCATAGTTATTGCAAATACCAGTAAAGCTCCATTTGCATTAATTTTACTTACTTTAATTATTGGAATTATTGGGCCATTCGTAACTGGATATATTTACATGGGAGGAGGAATGAGAGTATTATTTGCTATGGCAAGATCGAAATATGTAACAGAGAAAATGCAAGAACTTAATGTATATTCAGTACCTTTCTGGGCTTTAGTAGTTTTTGCAGTTGTTAGCGCTTTGCTTGTTTATCTCTCAGCTCCAGTCCCAACAATTTACGGACTGATTTCTGATGCAGTAGTAGCTGGTTATATAAGTTTTGCAGCTGCACCAGTAGCATTAGTAGCTCTGAAAAGGCAAGGGAAGATTAAGGAATATATTCCTTATAGCGAAATTTATGCCCCTATTGCCTTTATAGTTTCATCACTCATAATATACTGGAGCGGATGGCCATCAGTACCTTATGCAGTCGCGTTATTAGCTGTTATAAGCATTATTTTCTCTATAATATACAAGGTTAAAGAGAATTTTAAGAACTCCCTATGGTACATCGGATATATTGCAGCTCTTTTAATAATGACTTACATAGGAAGTGTTGGAGCTCTAGACATTGTCAATTTCTATGTGGGAAGTGCAATAGTTGTCATTATAGGGATAATATTTTACTTTATTGGTATATACTCAAGATTGAAAGAATAAAGAAAAGTCATTTTCTTTTTTATTTTCTCTATTCTCTAATTCTCCATATCACATAAATTAGTACAAGAAGTGTAGCAAATATAAAAGTATATATTCCGAACTTTTCAGCAATGCTTATAATATAATCTATTTGACTATGAAGATAATATCCTAAAAGTGAGAGCGAAAAATCCCAGATACTATGCCCTAAAATTGTAAATAATGAGAAACGCAATAAGCTCATTTCAGCTATACCTGCAGGGTAAGATATTAATGCCCTTAGCTCTGGGACAAATCTAAATCCAAATACTGCAAAATCGCCATATTTTAAGAACCAATAATGTAACATTTCGAGTCTTTTATCATCTATTAAAAAATATTTGCCATATTTCCTTAAAAATGGATACCCTAATTTATATCCTATAAAATATGCTATTAATGAGCCAATAAAACTTCCCAAAGTGCCAATAAGAAATCCTAAATAAAGAGAAATCCCACCTAAATAAGCCGAATAACCCACATAAGGCATTATTACTTCGCTAGGTAATGGTAAACCTAAACCTTCTCCTATCATTACTATCAGTAAGGTAAAATAGCCATGTAGACCTTGAAATATGTATCTCATTTATATTTCAAATCTCTTAAGAGAATAAATAATTTTAACGAATTATCAAGAGGAGAACGGGATTAAAATGATAAGATAAAAAATAAAATTTAAAAAAAAATTACCTTTACTTCTTTCTAACTAATGCTACTATGCCAATTATTATACCTATTATTGCTAATACAATTCCAACTATTGCATAAGTTTGTACTGTCGAGGTTCTGCTACTTAATAGTGATGCGGTTGTTGATATTTGCGAGCTTAGAGCGGAAATGTTGGACTGTAGTTCCTTATTCAGAGTCGATACATTAGACTGCAGCTCCGAGCTTAGAGCGGAAACGTCAGAGTGTAATTGCGTGTTTAATGAAGTTATTTGATTTTCAAAGTGGACAAATACGCTTGTACTGTTTGATAGTCCATCGGTCTGTATTGCTTCCACAGTAATATTATAGGTGCCATCTGGATATGACGTAGTGTTGAGTGTGTAACTGCTACTTGTTGATAATAGGGTAGTTAATAATTGCCCATTTAAGAATATCTTAACTTCAGAAATATCACTACCAGCTACTGAATAAGTAATAGTTAGAGTTCCAGTAACATTGCTATTTGGTTTCGGTGACAAGATTGTAATTATAGGCAATGGTGGATACACAGTAATTATCTTAGAGTTAACTAAGCTTACTGTTGAAGACGTCAAATTCACGTATTTTGCAACAGTATCTATAAGAGTTACTGAAGAATTAATTGCAGTAAGTGATGAAACTGGTGATTCAACAATTTTAACAGAACCACCCTTAACAGTTACTGAAGTTACATTAGAGTTAATTATTGTAACATGGCCTTCAATCGTCACATTATCTAAGACGTCATTTATTAGAGTAACATTACCTACTATTACGTCATTGACTAAGTATGCATTATAAGTTAAGCCAGCATCAATAGTTTTACCTTCAACTTCAGTATATGGAAGTACATAGAACTCGTATTGAGCAGATATGTTAGTCGTTGTTGGTATTCCATTAGCAGAAACTCCAGATACATAAATATCGAAAGGTACACCGTAATATGTAGTTACAAAGTAAGTTAGATTACCTAGCGATAATGAAGATGGCAAAGTTGCGTTGCCTACCCATAGGTTCATTGACGGGTTATACCATAATGGTATTTGCAATAAGGCAGTTATGTAACTATATTCTGACGATAATATTCTTGGATATATAGTAGCTGAATACATTCCAAACTTTACTTCTGTACCATTTGGATAAGTTATATTTGCATAAATTTGTATTGTTTGCCCTTCATATGCATACCTAACAGTATGTACTTGTGGAACGCTTTGTGAAGGGGCAACATATATCTGACCATAGAATTGACCAGTAATATACTCGTTAAGTGTATAGCTATAGTAAACAGCTTTAAGCAAAATTGTATAAACTCCAGGACTAGTTCCAGTTGGTACTTTCAGATACCCTTCGTATGCTCCAATTATTGGTGAGAACGGTATATATGCACTACTAATTACCTTACCTGCCGAGTTAAGGAGATAAGCTGTAATGTTACTACCATAAAGTATATCTATATATGTATATGGATATGTAGTTGCAAGAGCTAGTGGTGGTTGTGGCAATCCCAGAATAACTATATATTGTCCCTCAGCAACTGCTCCAGGCTCAACTACTACTTCTGGCAATATATACATACTTTGTAAGTAAATTCCGTTCATAAATGGATCGAAACCATAAGCGTTATTTGCTTCAGCTAATATAACTCCGCTAGGTAATGTTGGCAAAAGTTCTACCCATGCCATAATGCTTGGGTTATATGATAATGTCGTACTTCCTACCTCTGTATATAGATTAGTAGTTATATTATAGCTGTAAAGTGTTAAAGATAATGTTGAGGTATTAGGGGCTAACTCTCCATAAATGTTAGTAATGTTGACAATTACATATGGAGTTATATTACTATCAAAAGGTACTCCAGTAACTGGGGATAGGAACTGTACATAATAACCGGAAAACGTTTCGAAATATCCTAAGCCACCTATTCCGTTTGAACTTCCATAAACATAAACGAATAAGATTCCGTTAGCGTTAGATGGTAAAGTTGCTGTAGCAACCCATTCTTTAGCTACTGGATCATAAGATAATGCTACAGTAGTTAAATTACCTTCTACAGATTCTATTGTTGCGTAGAATGTACCAGAAGTAATTGGTGTACCTTGATAAGTTATGTTAGCAGTAATTAACATCTGCTGACCAGGGAAGAACTCTTCTGGAGTTTTACCAGAGCTGTTGTATACATTTACAACAATGGAAAGGTGTGGCTTTGAAGGTAAAGTAGAAAGTATAGTAGCTAACTCACCGAAATTAGGTGCTCCCCAACCAGTAACTAAATTATAACCGTAACTTGCAATCCATGGAATGTTATAGCCAAAAGTGATTGGATAAAATACCTTGCTATATAATGATGGGTTTTCAGCAATTTGATATAATGTAGGTGTAATCAAGCCAAGCTTATGACCGAGATAGCTCATTACAGTTACTAAAGCACCCGCAATTAGTGGAGAAGCCTCGCTAGTACCACCAATTATTGCAGTAACGTTATCTGGGCCTATTATGTATATTCCCGGAAATACATTTGCGTTCGCTGAAATATCTGGAGTTTCTCTACCACTTGGATAAGTTACTGGAGTAGTTAAAGAGAACTGATACCACGGCTTTGGCTCAACTATACTTACTCCTCCAGTTGAACCGCCATAATTTATGAAATTAGGTACAAAACCGTAATTTGACCAAGCTGTTTGCAAATATGAACCATTAGGGAATTGTATGTAGGTTGTTGTACCTCCTGTTGCTAATACATATGGCGAAGCTGAAGGATATATCACAGTTCCAATTGGTCCATTACTGTAACCGCTACCACCAGCATCACCACTACTTGCAAGGAATGTAATTCCTTCAACTACACCTATTGCGTAGTATTCGTCAGTCAAATATATGTTAGAGTAAAATAGTGGACCATTAAACTGAGAAAGCCAAGATTCTAATATACCAAAGCTTTGAGATAACACTTGTACTTTATCTTGTGATACTATATAAGCTATTGGAACAGAAAGAGGCAAGTTCAAGTTTGCGATATAAAGTATTATACTTGCTTTTGGAGCCATTACATGAGCAACTTCAACATCTAATGAAATTTCCCAAGCCCAACCAGTTGCAATTCCTAAATTAGGATCATAAGGCCCAATAGGAACAATGGTGAAATTAGGCGGATTTGGTAAACCAGTCACTTTATCAAAATAAGCTAATTGTTGAGCAATGTAAGGATCCCCAGCAAAGTCAAGTATTCCAATTGTGTAGTTTTGCCCTTCATATCCCTTGTTAAATAGCCATGTAAGGTTATATACTTTTTGTAAAGCTGTTGGCCAATAAGCCTCTATTGCAAAAGTTTGATTAACAGTCTGATAGAACTTCTGTAAATCTTTTTGAGTTATTAACGTTGATGGATGTTCGAAAAACACTTTAGTTAAATTCTCAGATATCACGTAAACGTTTAGCTTTGGTACGCCATAGACTGTATAGTATGTTAAAGTGCCGTTTGAGTATACGGCATATTTGACGCCAAGTGCACTTTCAATTTGACTAACAGTACCTTCAGCAACTATAACTGAATCTGCTGCAGTAAGCAAAATCTTAAACCCTTTGCTCTTCAGATAGCTTAAAACCTGATTATACTCAGAAGTTGGGTAAAATAATTTCTCAACTTCTACTTTACTTAAGAAGTGATGATATAATGGCGAAGAAGGATTAGATACTGCTTGCACGTAATAATACAAAAGCCCTTGGTTCTTTAGTGGTATATAAACTGTGAAAATAACTTCTTTATTTGGTGGTAATGTCCCAATCCTCTTAAATCCCTGTAACTGTATCGGTGGGATTGTGGTTTGTGCATATATTATTAGAATTGGAGATAATAGAGAAAGGAGGAAAATTAGGGATAGGGCTAATGGAACACTTTTCATAATAGATAATGGACTGAACCAGTTTATTAATTTTATATTTCTTATATAACGTAAACTTAATACTGACAAATTACAAGAAAATAGAAGATATCTATGTCATACTATTAAATTCCCTCCAATTTGCAAGAAAAGCAACATAAGGGATAAATAAAAAGACTTAAAGAGCTAGATCTTCTATTTTTACTGGTAGTCTCGTTATTCTTTTACCAGTAGCTTTCTCTATTGCCCTTACTATTGCCGGAGGGGCACCTATAGGTGCTCCTTCTCCAATTCCTTTTGAAGGTATTGGCGCATTTGATTTACCTACTTCCATGTAAATCCATTTCATGTTAAATGCTTCAGCTGCAGTAGGAAGCGGATAATCGGCAAAAGTTGAAGTTAGTAAATTCCCTTTATTATCATATATCATTTCTTCTAGCAAAACTTCACCTAACCCCTGTATTATTCCTCCATGTACTTGCGCTTCAGCTAACATTGGGTTTACAACTAGACCAATGTCATCAATAGCTACATAATCAAGCACTTTTACTAAACCTTCTTCTGTTACCTCTACCATTGCTATATGGGAACCATATGGGAAAGTATAGTTGTCAAGGCCAAATGATGCAGTAGCTTCTAACGTTGGTTCAGCTTTATATGGCCATAAACCACCTACATTTGAAGTAACCTTTTCTGCGATCTCTTTTAGAGTCATTACTTGCCCAGTTTTTGGATTGATAACTTTGCCATCCTTGTACTGTAGCTCTTCTACATCGACATTCATAAATGCTGCTGCAATTTTCATTATATTTTCTTTTAGTTTCTTTGTCGCAATTAAAGCAGCGTTACCTGCTAATGTTAAACTTCTACTGCCGTAAGTTCCAAAAGCATTAGATATTTTATCAGTATCTCCCCATACTACAAACACGTCATCAATATTTATTCCAAGCTCATCGGCAACAATTTGGGCAACGCCAGTCTCACTTCCTTGTCCGTGTGGCGCAGCCCCAATAATTACTTCGACTTTACCATTAGAAAGTAATCTTACTGATGCGCTTTCCCAAGGACCAAAGTTGTTTTGTTCTATGTAAAATGAAAGGCCTACACCAACCCTTCTACCTTGTTTTCTTAATTCTTGAGCTCTTTGTTCCATTTCCCTATAGAAGCTTTCAGCTTTTGCCAGTAAAGCCTTGTAGTCCCCACTATCATACTTTAGCCCAAATGGATTTGTGTATGGTGTTGACTGGATTAAATTCTTCCTTCTTATTTCAATAGGATCCATTTTTAGTTCGTCAGCAACAATATCCATGATTCTTTCATATACAAAAGCTGCTTCTGGTCTACCTGCACCTCTATATTGATCTAAAGGCGTTTTGTTTGTTAATACCCCAAATATGTTTACTTTTGCATTCCTTATGTCATAAGGTCCAGTAATTAGACTTCCTGTTATGTCAGCCAAATAACTACCGTGCCAGGCAGCACCCAAATCAATAATTAGATCATCAATTATTGCGTTTATTTTACCGTCTTTTGAAGCTCCAACTTTAACTTTATGTATTTGACCTCTTGAAGGATAAGTTGAGAGCATATCATCTTTTCTTGTATTAATTAGCTTAACTGGCCTTCTATATGTTATAGCTGCATAAACAGCTATATAGTCCTCTGGATATGGGAACATTTTTGCACCAAAAGCTCCACCAACATCGGCCTGAACTACTCTAATATCTGATACTTTATCGCCAAAGGCTGAAAGCAAAAATGACCTCATGTAATGGGGGGATTGGGTTGAAGCATAAACAGTAAGTTTTCCTTGCTGAAAATCTACAACTAAACCTCTAGTCTCCATTGGAGCTTGATAAACTCTTGAAATTACTATTTTTTCCTCAATTTTTACATCAGATTTATCATAAGCTTCCTCTGGATTACCAGCAGAATAAGTCCTCTTATAAATTACATTGTCTTTGTCTTCAACTGCTTTAACCTTACTGTTTATAGCTTCCTCCGGATCAATAATGGCTGGCAATTCCTCATATTCATATGTTATATAATCAAGTGCGTCAGCAGCTGTATATCTATCTGTTGCTAATACTGCAGCTATTGGATGACCTACATAAAGTATTTCATCTTTTGCCATAGGGAAATTCCTAGGCCTGTTCTCAACCGGAATTGTCAACCCAGTAATAACCCCGTAGACCCCTTTAAGCTTTAATGTGTCAGTGTAGTCAACCTTCTTTAGTTTTGCATGTGCAACTTTACTTCTTAAAATTGCAATATAGAGATTTCCTGGAATTTCTATATCGTCAACATATCTTCCAGTTCCAGTAATGAATTTTAAATCTTCTTTCCTTTTTACGCTTTGACCAACATACATATATGAATTCTTATCTTTATCTATATATAAATTGCACATTTACTTGGTTAAGTAAATTTCTTAAGAAGAAGATTGTGTAATATGTTTACACAAGTAAGTAATATTTTTAAATTTGGAAATTGAGATATATCTAGGGATTTTATTGGAAGGTAAAGCTCACCTATTCATTAGGGAAAGTTCTGGTCTAATAAAGCAAGTAAGCTTTCTTGATGTAGTAATGCTGAACATTGGCAATATGTCTGCAGGCTTAGCTCTTTTCACTTCAATAACACCATATGTTCTGCCTGGCTCAAATTTGCTAATAGCTACATTAATTGCTTTTCTGCTAGCACTTCCGCAGGCATATGTTTATACATATTTCATAACAAAAATACCAAGGACTGGAGGAGATTATGTATGGATATCTAGAATGTTAAATGGAGGAATTGGTGCAATAATGGCCTTGACATTAATGATAGAGTCTTTGGCATATTTCGCTTTAACTGCATTTTTTGCTTCGCAAGCAATTCAGCTAGTGCTAAGTGAAATTGGAAAACTAAATGGAAATTATGCTTTAATTAATATTGGAAATGTTCTAATACAGCCTATTCCTTCATTTATTCTTGCCTTTGCAGCTTTTGCTATAATAATTGGAATAAATATTGCAAAAGCTAAATGGGGGTATTCGCTAATAACGATTTTAGGTTTATTCTCATTAGCAGCTACAATAATTGCTATAGGGATAATTCTAGCTAACGTTAGTGATTTCGTTGCAAAAACTTCTGCAATGATAACTGCAATGGGTGGCAAAGTGGCAAATTATCAAGGACCAACATTTAGTTGGGGTGCAACACTATTTATGTTGCCATTTTTAGCAATGTTCACTTTCCCATGGATGCAGGCAGGTCCTGCAGTTTCAGCTGAAATTAAAGGTAAAAGAGCATTAAGGTATAACGTGTATGTAAGTTTAATACTAACATTTATTCTTGTCTTGGCAGGTTATGGAGTAATGTATTGTGCTGGTGGCTATAATTTCACTACTGCACAGTACATAAACAACGGATATATTTACAACTTCTGGACTGCAGCAATTTGGCTATCTAATAGCCAGTTGCTACAGTGGTTAATTGGTCTTGGACTAATAGCATGGGAGTTTTTCATTTTAGCTTATGGCGCAATAGTTTTCTCTAGATACATTTTTGCGTTGGCATTTGATAGAGTTTTGCCTTCAATATTTGCTCATGTAACTAGAAAAGGCAGCCCAATATATACTCACATCCTTGACTTATTAGCTACTGGATTCTTTCTTGGAGTAATAGTCTTTCTTGGTTCTCAAAACGCATTAGCACTGTATGGTGCTATAGTATTAGGAACATTATACTTTTTAGTTGTAGGGATTGCAGGAATATGGCACTCTATTAAGACTAGAGACATAAGACTTTTACTTGCTTCATTAATGACTGCCGGCTATTTTACGTATTTGACTTATATATCTGCAACAAATCCGGATTTTGGTTTTATGCAAAGCGATGGCATAGTGAATCCTATAACGTTAACCTTTGTAGTAGGAACATTAGTTTTCTCTGTGGCAGTTTATCTAGCAGCTTACTTTTATAATAAGAGAAGAGGAGTAGATCTTAATTTAATATATAAGGAAATTCCACCTGAATAATCTTTTTATTTTACTACATAAATTACAGCTAAAATAATTAAAGAAGCGCCAATTATCTGATATAAACTAGGTATTTGATTAAAAATAAAGAACGCTAAAATTGAAGCAGTTACGGGCTCTAACAGTCCAATTATTTCAATATGTTGAGGTTTTACTTTGCCAGATGAAACAATAATTGAGGTATGCCCGATTAATGTTGGCAAAAATATAAGGCCTAAGAGAGAAAGAATCGAAGTCAAATCCACTTGTCCTAAACCCTGAATAAAAAGCAAAGGAAAAGTAAAGATTGATGAAGAGAGAAAAATAGATGAAGTTAAAGTAAGTGAGTCCTCATTTACTTTACTTAAAAAAGTTGTGTAAACTGCAATTAAAAATGCCGAGATTATTGCTATGATGTTGCCAACTAAATAACCTAATGTCAAAGGGAAATTAACTAAAATAACTCCTATAAATCCTATAATGCTTGCTATTATTTCCTTTCTTGTGTTCTTAAATGCTGTAAAGCGTGAAAGAAGAATAACGAAAAATGGGGAAGTGGAAACAAGAACCGTTGCATCAATTATTGTAGTAGTATAAACGCTTATGATGAAAGTTATCATATGCAAAGCTAAAAGGAGCCCAAAGGAGGAATATTTTATAATTTTTCTTGGACTTACATGCGAAAAGGCAGAAAGGATTAAACCTGCAATAAAGAAACGAAAGAAAGCTAATGCGGCTGGTGTCATATTAGAGAGCTTTATGAAAATTGAAGCTGTACCAAAGCTAATTCCGCCTATAATTAGCAAGGCATAGTACTTATTCATCAAGTTTTTTAATGTACATCTGTATTTTAGTATATATGGAAATCATAACACCTATCTTAACACCTTTTACACCACAAGGAGAAGTAGATGTTGAAAAATTGAAAGAACATGCAAAGTACCTTATAGACCATGGAATTGATAAAATTTTTCTGAATGGAACTACTGGTATGGGACCAACATTAAGTAAAGAAGAAAAGTTAAAAACACTAAAAGCAGTTTATGATGTAACTGATAAGATAATTTTTCAAATAGGAGGGTTAAACATTAATGATGTAATTGAGCTGGCAAAAGCGTCTAGGGACTACGATATAGTTGGTATTGCCTCTTACTCTCCATATTATTTCCCTAGATTGCCAGAAAAAATGATAATTAAGTACTTTACAACTATAGCAAAATATTCTCCTCATCCCCTCTATTTGTATAACTATCCATTAGCTACCGGCTATGATATATCAGCCAAAATGCTATACCAGATTAAGGACATATTTGCGGGACTAAAAGATACAAGCCAGGATTTAGCTCACACATTAGAGTACAAAATACTGATGCCAAATCTAAAAGTATATAATGGTTCTGACACACTTGTTTACCATTCTCTTCTCTCCGTTGACGGCAGTGTTGCTGCAGCATCAAATTATTTGCCAAATGTAATGGCGAAGATGAAAGAATTAATTAAAGAGAACAGACTAAATAAAGCAATAGAAATACAAAAAATTATTAACAAGATTGTAGACATAACTAGAAAATATGGCTCTATTTCAGCAAGCTATTACCTTGTTAAGGAATTTCAAGGCTATGACGTAGGTGTACCTAGGGGACCAATATTCCCTCTTGAAGATGATGAAGTGAAAAGCTTGTTAAATGAAATTAAACCACTAAAGGAAGAGTTAAATAAACTCATAGAAGAGAAAAGTTAATATTTTATTTACATTAATTAACCTATGGCAAGACTTGTAACTTTAGGAGAGATCCTAATACAATTTAACGCACTTAACATTGGCCCTTTAAGGCATGTTACATATTTTGAGAAACATGTAGCTGGGAGCGAAGCAAATTATTGTGTAGCGTTTGTAAAACAAGGCAATGAATGCGGAATAATAGCTAGGGTAGGAGATGATGAGTTTGGATATAATATAATAGAGTGGTTAAGGGGGCAAGGAGTTGATGTTTCTCACATAAAAATTGATAAGACTGCACCAACTGGCATTTATTTTATTCAAAGGCATTATCCAGTCCCTTTCAAGAGCTATATGATTTATTATAGAAAAGGTAGTGCCGGAAGTAAGCTTTCGCCAGAAGATGTAGATGAAGCTTATATAAAATCTGCAGATCTTGTTCACTCATCAGGAATAACGCTAGCTATATCAAATACAGCAAGAGATGCTGTTTATAAGGCATTTGAATTTGCAAAAGAAAGGTCATTTGACACAAATATAAGACCTGTTCTTTGGCCAAAACTAGAAGATGCAAAAAAAGAGATTTTGCGTTTGCTTAATGAATATCATCCAAAGTTCCTTATTACTGATACTGATGATTCTGCAATTATTGTAGGTGAAGCTGACCCAGATAAGGCTGCAAAAGAACTTTCTAACTATTCAGAAATAATTATAATGAAATTAGGAGCAAAAGGGGCCACCTTATATTACGATGGTAAAAAGTACTATTCTTCTGGCTATCAAGTCCCAGTAGAGGACGTAGTTGGCGCAGGAGACGCTTTAGGTGGCACTTTTCTTTCGTTATATTTTAAAGGATTTGAATTAGAAAAAGCACTAGATTATGCAGTTGTTGCTGCAACATTAAATGTAATGATAAGAGGGGATCAAGAGAATTTGCCTACAACTAGTGACATAGAAGCCTTTCTCAAGGAAATGAAAAAAATATAAACGAGTGAGCAAAGGAGAACTTAATATGGTTGCTCTGAAAGAGTTAACTGGATTTAAAGATATATACACCATAGACACAGATGGTATACCAGTTTTTAAGACGTATCTGGCTGGAGAGTGGGTATTAACAAAAGATGTTCAAGATGTTAAATCACCAATAGATCTATCAGTTTATAGCAGAGTTCCAAAACTCAACTATGAAATTGTTGATAACACATTGGACATAGTCTATACTAAAGGTAGGTGGGCAATACGTGATATGCCAGGAGAAAAAAGGCTTAAAGTTTTCCACACATTAGCAGATTTAATTGATAAATATAGAGAAGATTTCATTGAAGTCTTGATAATTGGCAATGGAAAAACTAGGGCTGCAGCACAAGGAGAAGTTAATGCAGCAATTGAAAGGCTTATAAGAGCTGATTTAGACGTTAGAAAGCTTTA
>ERZ1684502.127-NODE-127-length-17237-cov-42.061401_pt1 | contig 17237 bp, 25 predicted proteins | sample MGYA00580192_ERZ1684502 | MGnify/ENA primary metagenome ERZ1684502 (study PRJEB41476, sample SAMN13258264) | hydrothermal vent metagenome | biome: caldera [ENVO_00000096]; feature: acid hot spring [ENVO_00002120]; material: acidic water [ENVO_01000358] | place...
CCGCACTAAAGTGCGAATGTTCCTTTAGTGCGGTTCATAGGTTTGGTGGTACATCTCTTTCCATTCATCACCAGGCTGGGTCTCCAGCCTATTATCCCTATCCTCTTCCGAGGACTTGGGGTTATGAGATTTATTGTTCATCGGCTCAAAGCCTCAAGTGTGGGAGGCATAGCATATATATGTGTATGGTCATTTATAGTTGGAGTTGCTTGAGGTTGACCTCCCACACATATTAATTATCATCATTCAAAATTAGCTAGAAATCAAGGCTTATAAGCTTTATAATCCCCCGCACTAAAGGGCGAGGCTTTCGATTGTAAAAGAATACTTGTTTTCCAACTTCCAGATTTACCATAAATAGATACGATTCTACCTTTCTGAAAAATAAACTCTGATATTTTCAAGGTTTAAATTTCACAAAATTAGATAGAGAAATTGTGGTAAAAAAAATAGCAGTAAAAGTTGATGATCTAAAAACAGCGTATTATCTTATAAATGAATTAAAGAAAATGGATATAAGTGTAACAGATGAAGGAGACATTGTAATAACAGATGAACTTGTAGAGAAAATGGGATTAAATAAGCTAATAGGTTATATTTTATGTAAAGTTAGAGGAAAAGAAAGCTTTAACGAACTTTTGATAGGAATCGATACAAATAAAGAAGAAAAACTTACTGTAGTTGCAGTAGGCGATGGAGAACTATTATTTACATTGAATAGCAACTTGATGAACATAGAAGATAGGATTCAGGAAATAATCTCTTCTATTCCCCATAAAAGATTGTATATTGGTGTAGGGGGAGGTAATAGAATTGGCCAATTAGTATATAAGATGCTAAAGATAAATTTCAAAGATATAAAGATAGTAAATGAAAATAAAACTAGTGGGAAAAACCCATTTATTGATATCAAAGATAAAGATATTAGAGCCGCATATATCATAGCATTAAGATCAACAATAAGGTAACTAAAATGATAGAAAAAGGGATTGATATAGTCATACGGGGCCCTTGCAACATAAAGGTCGCTCAAGGAAGAGTTGACATCTCCGGAATTGAAATAACTGATACTTTTCATATCGGAATCAATAAGACGTTTACGATAACCACACTAACAGAGAGCGAAATAAAGTTAGATTGCAATGTTCTGTCAAGGTATCCTTCATTAGGATGGAGAAATGTAGCTGAAGAAATAAGTGGAAAAATAGTTATTATTGGAAAGCAGAATTCAGGTAAGTCATACTTGGCTAATCTTATTTCAAATATTCAAAAAGCTCCAATCTTAGATGCGGATATCGGGCAATCTTCAATATTTATACCAACATTCGTCTCTTTATCGGATTTTAAAGAGACTTTGACACCTAAAGAGAAAGGAATAAGAAATCTAGAGTTTTATGGGGATATAACCCCTTCAGTAAATCCAAAGTTTCACCTAGCTTTGATATCTAAATTAAGTTACCTACTCAATAATGTTGTAGTTGACACTGACGGTTGGGTTTCTGGCTATCAATCTTATAGGCATAAGATAGAATTGATATATTCAATAGATCCAGATTTTATAATCTTATTTGAAGATAGCAACATGAATCTACCTTCTGATATAAGACGAAGAGCAATAATAGTTAAAAGCTTTCCTTTAGCCGTAGATCGAGACAAAAACCAAAGAAAATTATATAGGAAGAACCTTTATAAAGAATATTTTAGTACAGAAAATGAAATAAAAATGGGAACTAGTAAATTATTTGGAATCTCAATTACTGATAGGCTGTTTATAAGTTGGGGGGAGATGATTCAATTAAGTGATGAGGAACCTTGTGAGGGATACTACATCAAACTAGAAGATATAAAAGGTTTGTTAGTAGGATTAACTCTTAAAGGAAAAACAATAGGAGCAGGCTTAATTACTGATATTACAAAAGATTATGTTATAATCCGAACAAGAGAAAAAGAAGCTGATGGAATATTATTAGGTAACATAAATTTAAATGAAAACTTTGAAGAAAGAAGAGTAAAGATAAAAAAATGTTCAAAATTATAGCATTTGAAGGGATAGATGGAGCTGGAAAAACTACAATAAGTAAAATAATTTATAACTTTATTAAAGAAAAAAACTATAATGTAATACTTACACAAGAACCATTTACTAAAGAAATTACAGAATTAATAAAAAAATCTGGATGGAGAGATCCTGTATTACTAACTCTTCTATTTTCGGCAGATAGAGCTTACCACATAAGATGGTTAGTAGAACAAAAACCAGAAATTGTAATAATGGACAGATATTATTATTCTACAATTGCTTATCAAAGCGTTTTAGGACTTGACGAAGATTGGATACTAAACGTAAATTCAAAATTCCCTAAACCTGACATTACATTCTTACTCGACTTAAATGAAGAAGAAGCTTTAAAAAGATTAAAATTTAAAAAAGATGAACAATTTAATTTTGAAGAGAAACTAACAAGCCTTAAATTAGTGAGAAGGAAATACATCGAATTGGCTAGAAAATATAATTTTATAGTGATTGATGCAACAGAAGCAATAGAAAATATAACCAAAAAATCTATCTCAATTATTTGTTCATCCCTGAACTTGAAATGTTCTTAATCTTTCTTATTCTTTCTATTGCATCTAAATATCTTATTATCTGAAGAAGAGCTTCACTATCCATTGGATCGCTCTTTAGCTTATCCACAACAATATTCATATTTTTAAACAATGTCTCCTCAATAGAATCAAGTGTAATCGAAAGAGAAATCTTCTTTTCCTCTTCTTCATCTTTAACTAAATAAACTTTGCCATGATTAGGACATACTATATCACCATTTTTTAGCTTAAACAGCGGCATGTGACAAATAGGACAAGCTATATCAAGCATAGTAGCCCCTTGTCGTAAAAGTTCGGCAGCTTTTTTAATACCAATGTTTTCTTTACTCATTGCTAATCACCAGTATAAACTAAAAAACCAAAAGTATAATAAATATGATACGGTGATGAGATATGGCGTCTCTTTATGACAACGAGGCAAAAATTAAGCAAGCCGTAATAATGTTACAGAAAATAGTTAATGATACAAGTGTTCCTAGAAATATCAGAAGAGCGGCAACAGATGCAATAAAAAGCTTGCAGGACACGTCATTAAGTCCCGGAGTTAGAGCAGCAAATGCAATAGGCATTTTAGAAGAGATAAGTCAGGACCCTAATATGCCTACACATACTAGAATTTCTATCTGGAATATAGTATCCATGTTGGAAACTGTGAAAGATTGAGCTAAGCTTTTTATTCCCTGCATAAGTTTTTTATTTTGCGGGGGTGCCCGAGCAAGGTCAAAGGGGTCGGGCTTAGGACCCCAAGGTAAGATCCCCGATGGCATAGGCCTGCGTGGGTTCAAATCCCACCCCCCGCACTCTCAAATATATGCAATAATTTTGTGTTTAAATTGTGCATTTAAGAAATCTTAGTTCTAGTGAAATAAAGTGTTACTATGCTGTCTTTTGCATGTTTAGCTTTTATATATAATGCCTTTCAGAAACTGTTTATAGACGAACATACTATTTAGTTATTTATGTGCTACGAGAGTAAGAGAGCATTCTAATTTTCTCCTCTATTAACTTTTCTTTGCTATAGCATTGGCCCAATTTCAGACATGATTGACTTTAAACTTTAAAGGTACTGAAAGAAGTAAGAGTAATAACGATGCATTCGCAACTATGTGGATTCCCTAAAGGCGCAAGTTATTATTACCAAGAAAGTCGTTTATCTATGATATAGCCAATTCTTATAATTTAAAATCTTGATACGCATAAAGGTTAATTTAAAACTTTATGTTAAGCTCAAATTCGACTTATTGCTTATTAAACTCAAATTAGAGGATACCTCAAAGAGCTCTAAAATAGCTAAAAATGTAAAATGAGATTGATTAGAATATAATTAATCTTTATATACATTTAACTTTATACCAACAACATCTAAGTATCTGACCTATTTTTCAGCACATTATATTATAAGGTATTAAACAGATTAGACTTGCTAGGCTATAAATACTTTTAACAGGATCAATCATGAGAGTGCGGGGGGTGGGATTTGAACCCACGCAGGCCTATGCCAGCGGATCACTTACAAGGGGTCTTAAGTCCGCCCCCTTTGACCAGCTCGGGCACCCCCGCTTTACTCAAAAACTATGTCTTACATAATGACTTATAATGTTTTCTCTTGTGTTAATTAATGTTTATTTAAATAAGGTAAGGGTTGTATTTTTGTGCTATCTGAAGATCCTAATATAAAGTGTTCCTCGTTTCGTTAAAGGAAACAAAAATCTTAATTGTTACTTAGAACTTAGATTTGGATTAGGATTAAAGATGGTTAAACATTCAAAGGGCTATAGAAGTAGAACTAGAAAATTATTAAGGAAAAGAGTGAGAGAAAGAGGCTCAATTCCACCTCTTAGCCAACTAATGACAGAATATAAAGAAGGAGACTATGTCGTAATAAAAATAAATCCATCTCTTCATAAGGGAATGCCCCATAGAAGGTACCATGGAAGAGTAGGGGTTGTAGTAGGTAAAAGAGGTAAAGCATACTTAGTTAAAGTCTCGGTAGGTAACAAAGAAAAAATGTTAATAGTAAGGCCAGAACATTTAGTAAAATTTAACTTTAATAAGGCTGGGTGAATGTTTTTGGCTTTTTCTCTTAAAATAGAAGAGGAACATTACGTACCTTATCCTTTTGCTAAGAAACTTATTCAACAAATTATATCTTCTGGGAATTCATCAGATATATTACAGCGTACATTTGAATACCTAAATACCTTCTCCAAATGTGATGATACTGAGGCAGAAGCAGTAATGGAAGAACTAAAAGATATAGTACCACGAGAAGATGTAAGAGCTATTATAGCTAGTTTATGTCCAACAACAATAGAAGAAGTTAGATCAATTCTAGTTTTAGATAGTGGAAAAACTTATACTACGGAGCAAATACAGAAAATAATTGAAATAATAAAGTCACACCTGAGGAGTTGAGATTTTTACTTTTAAAAACAACTATTATTCATATGCAGAGACGAAAGTCTGTAAAAGAGAGAATGGAGAAAACAGCATACATTCTAGACTATATGAGAGAAGGGAATCCTTTAGATAAACATGCACAGCATAAAAATAGGCCTGTTCTCCAAATGGTTGGAGAGGACTATTTTATGCTAATTGAAGCCTCACCAATTTCAAGCAATATTGATTTTCAAATAGAACAAAAATTAGTGTTAACAGAAGCACCAGTTAAAGTGGATTTTCATATCACTTATGAAGATCTTACAACTGTGGCAAAAGATGAATTACCTAGAGTTTTACGAAAGATAGTTACAGAAGAAAAATCATCTATATTTGTTGATTTCTTTAATAAAGCAGAACCTTTAACGTTAAAGTTACATGCTTTAGAATTATTGCCAAATATAGGAAAGAAAACTTTAAGAATTATTTTAGAAGAGCGGAAAAAACAGCCTTTTGTTGATTTTAAAGATATTGAAACAAGAGTAGGAATAAAAGATGTACCTAGCATCATAGTGGAAAGAATACTAAAAGAGCTTCAAGGAGGAGAAAAATACTACTTGTTCGTTTATCCGATATTTGAGGAAAGGAGCAAAAAACTTGGAGAGCATGTAATTTACGTTGGATACTTAGAGAAATTGGGAAAACAGAATGAAACTGGGACAACACTTTCTAATAAATGAGAAAATTATAGAGAAAATTATATCATATGTTGATTTTTCCATAAAACCCATAATAGAAATTGGTGGAGGTAAAGGAAATTTAACTAAGTTTCTTAACCCAGATTTAGTAATAGAGCTTGATCAGAAATTTATTAAATATCTTCCTAATGTTGTATTAGCAGATGGGAGACATTTACCGGTAATTAGAGGACAAATAGTTTCTTCTCTACCTTATTACATAACTTATGATTTCTTTGAAGAGATAAGCAAAATAAATGGAATAAAATACTTAACTCTTATATTGCAATCAGATTTTGTTGAAAAAATAAAAAAAGAACCAACCTATATTTCGTATCTTATAAATTTCTACTACAAGATAGATATAAAAGATAATATACCGCCTTGGTTTTTCTCACCTAAACCGAAAGTATATTCTACATTGATAAAATTTACTAGAATTAGAGATTATAATGAAAAAGCTAATTTGCTTCTTAAATGCGTTTCAAAGTATAAGAATAAGAAGATTACAAATGCGTTAAAATTATGTAACGTTGAAGAAAAAATAGAGGAAGCTGTTAATAAGAAAATAAGGGACTTTAAACCATGGGAAGTGAACGAATTATTGAATCTTATGGGTATAAAATATGTGTAAATGAAGAGACATATGAACCTTCGGATGATACTAAACTCCTTTTAGATTTCATAAAGATAAATAGCGGGGAGAGAGTAGTTGAAGTTGGAAGCGGTTCCGGAATTTTAGGTTTATATGCATTAATTAAAGGGGCTTCTTATGTAATTTTCATAGATATTAACCCATATGCCTCTCTTTCAACCCGTTGCACTTTATCTTTATACAATTTTACTAATTATGACATTATAAATTGTAATATTTTAGATTGTATAAGAAATATAGTATTCGATGTAGCAATTTTTAATCCCCCTTACTTGCCTGTTGAAGAATACGATAAATGGATAGATTACAGCTGGTCTGGAGGGAAAAGTGGTGTTGAGGTACTAGTAAATTTCTTAAAGAGTGTTAGGGCAAAAAGAATTTATGTAATTTATTCCTCACTAGATGATATAGACTATCTCTTTTATGTTATAAACTCATTAGGATATAGAATTTTCAATTCATTAGAGAAAACTATAGGTTTTGAAACTCTAACTGCTATAGAGATAAGAAATGATAAGATTAGTGATAGTGGAACCTGAGGGTTCATACAATCTTGGTTTTATTGCTAGGCTTGCAAAAAATTTTCTAGTGGATGAACTTTATATAGTTAACCCCAAATGTAACATAGAGGAATCCAAAAAATTTTCAGCTAAAGGCCTAGATTTTTTAGAGAAGGCAAAGGTCGTATCCACATTTGATGATGCAATTAGAAACATTGATCTAAAAATAGCTACTTCTAGTATAGCTGATAATAAAGGAGATATTTTAAGAAAATCTATAAGACCTTGGGATTTACCTAGGCTAATAGAAGGCAAAAGAGTTGCGCTAATCTTCGGTAGAGAAAGTGTAGGTTTAACAAGAGAAGAGATAGCAAAATCGGATTTGTTATTATTCATCCCTGCAAATCCAGAGTATCCGGTGCTTAATCTTTCTCACGCAGTAGCTATAGTCCTATATGAGATCTGGAAAAATAAACCGAAAAATAAACCAATTGTAAGCGGAGAAGCAATTTCTCTAGTTAAAAAATACGTTTATGATGTTCTTAGTTTGTTACGAAACAATAGTGAGGAAAATCAGAAAATGCAAATTGTATTATCAAGGGTTCTAATTAAAGGTATACATGACGAAGATGAGGCAAGAACTATTATTCGTATTCTGCGAAAACTGTATTTAAAAATAAGTGGAAAAGCTGAATAGTGAACTTTTTATAAAGGTATGTAATAAAAAGATTAGCATGTCATCATCAAAGGGAGCGATAAAGGACAAATGGAAATTGAAAAAATGGTTCACCATAGTTACTCCTAAAATCTTTGGTGAAATAGTATTAGGTTCCACTCCTGCATTTGATGCAAATCAAACAATAGGAAGAAAAGTTGAAACAACGCTTTACGATCTTACAGGAGATTATAATTTAGTTTATGTTCATCTATATTTTAAAATAATTGGAGCAGAAGGAGAGAAATTAATAACTAGATTTGCAGGTCACGAACTATCAAGAGATTATGTTAGATCATTAGTAAGAAGAAAAAGCTCTAAAATAAATACTATAGTGGATGTAACAACAAAAGACGGTTACACTTTAAGAGTTAAAGGCCTCGCACTAACAACATATAAAGCCCATGTGTCTCAGAAAACAGCGATAAGAAAAATAATCTCGGATATGCTTTCAAAGAAAGCTTCTGAAAGTACTTTTGATGAATTTGTCCAAGATATTGTATTCGGAAAGACATCTAATGAGATATTTGAATTAACAAAGAAGATTTGTCCATTAAGAAAAGTTGAAATGGAAAAAACTAAACTACTTAAAGTACCCACTCAGTAAATAAAAATACATGAAAGCTGTAATTTTGGCTGCAGGTTCGGGGGAACGATTAGAGCCTATTACCCACACTAGACCTAAATCTTTCATACCTATCCTTTCTAAGCCTCTTATACAATATCAGATAGAATTTTTAAGAAAATGTGGAATTAGTGATATTATTATTGTTGTTTCTAGCAAAAATAAAGAATATTTTGAAAAAAACTTAACTGGAGTGACATTTGCAATTCAAAGGGAAGACAAAAAAGGAACAGGTGCTGCACTATCTTCTATAAAAACTAATGATGATATCCTAGTAATTTATGGGGATATTTTTACTCCAGATCATAAAATAATTTGTAATTTGGCTTCTCAAAAAAGTGATGCAATTCTAGGTGTAAAAGTCAATAATCCACAAGATTATGGAGTGTTAATTTCTGATAGTGAAGGAAATCTAGTTAAAATTATTGAAAAACCAGAAATACCTCCATCTAATCTAGTTAACGGGGGAATATACAAGTTTGGTCAGGATATTTTTACTTTTCTTGATAAAATATCGCCCTCAGAAAGAGGGGAACTTGAACTTACTGATGCAGTAACTTTAATGGCTAGTGAAAAGAAAGTAAAAATAGTAAATTATGAAGGTTTTTGGTTTGACATAGGAAAGCCTTGGAATATAATCGATATAAACAAATGGGCCTTAGATAATTTAGAATTCAGCAAAAACTTTGGAAATATAGAAGATAATGTAAAAATAAAAGGAAAAGCAATAATTGAAGAAGAAGTAGAAATAAAGTCCGGGACATATATTGAGGGACCGGTCTATATTGGTAAAGAGAGCAAAATAGGTCCTAATTCTTATATTCGACCTTATACAGTTCTTTCTGAGAGAGTAAAGATAGGCGCTTTTGTAGAAGTAAAGGAAAGTGTGATCATGGAAGGGACAAAAATTCCACACTTAAGCTATGTAGGGGATTCCGTAATTGCAGAAGATGTCAATTTTGGTGCTGGGACTATAATAGCTAATTTAAGATTCGATGAGAAAGAAGTTAAGGTAAATATAAAAGGGAAAAAAGTTGGAAGTGGAAGAAAAAAACTTGGTGCAATAATAGGGGGACATGTAAGAACCGGAATAAATGTAACAATTTTACCTGGAATAAAAATAGGGGCTTATGCGCGGATTTATCCTGGAGCAGTTGTAAATAGAGATGTAGACTATGGAGAATTCTTTAAGGCTTAGCCCTTGAAGAAACTATTTTTATTACATCTCCGTCTTGTAACCGGTAATCTTCTCCTACTCTCGTTTTTTTCTTTACATTAATTGCATATAGAAAGCCTTTAGCTAAATCTGAGTGAATCATCGCCGCTAAATCTCTAGGTGTAGAGCCTTTTTCCACTAAAAGTGCGTCTGGTAATACATTACCATTGTGGTCTGTGAGCTTTTTCTCATCTTCTACTGGATATACTACTATCATAGAAAGAGCTTCAAATACTGCAGTGTTTAATGCCTCTTGCACTCCAGTACTTCCATAAACTTCAAGAACGTTTCTCTTTATATAATCTAATGCCTCCTTTTGTTTTGCTACCAGTTCTTTTAATATTTTAAAGTCTCTTTCTCCAGGAATATATTCAATTAATCCAGCTTTCGCAGCTTTTCTTAATGCTAATTCTGCTTCAGCACTAGTAGGTACTACATGCTTGTATTTTTGCTTAAGTTTCTCTATGAATTTCCTGGACTCTGGTATATCTGCTTTATTTGCCACAATTACCATAGGCTTTGAAATCTCTCTTAATTTTTTAGAAAAAAATCTTAGATCCTCTTCCGTCCACTGCATTAATTTAACGTTTTCTAATTTAGACTGCCTTAATGCTTCTATTATATGAGATTTATTTATAGATAAACCGGAAAGCTTTGATAATAATTCATTTACAGGATCTTTATTAGATAAGTCAGTAGTTCTTGCAAATTTTTGCCAATCTTTGCTTATTATAGAGAAAAACCATTCATCTATTTCAGTCTCTATAAATTTTATATCTTCTTCTGGGTCTCTACTCCCTGGTAATACTGGGATCCCCTCTTCATTAGTAGACCCACTAGCATCTACTACATGAATTAGTACATCCGCTTTTCTTAAGTCATCAAGGAATTTATTTCCTAGTCCCCTTCCTTCATGAGCACCGGGTATTAAACCTGCTACATCAACCAATTTCACTGGAATAAATCTATAATCACCAATACACATAGAATTTTTAGGATTACATTTTACTCCGAATTCTACATGAACGCACTTCTTTTTAACATATGCTATTCCAACGTTAGGCTCTATAGTTACAAATGGTCTGTTAGCTATAGGTACATCAATTAATGTGGCCGCTGAAAAAAAGGTACTTTTACCTACATTTGTCTTTCCGATTACACCTATAGTTATCATTCATAATAAAGTGGGGAAACACATTTATTAAGTAGTTGCTCATTTAATGATTAGAAGAATAATGGTCGCATCGATGTATACTTACATAGAGCAAACTTGGCAATCAGAAGAATGGAAGAAAACAGTACTTAGACAAAGATTGATTGAATGGAGAAAAGAACCAGCAATAGTAAGAATTCCTCACCCCACAAGGCTAAATAGAGCAAGAGCATTAGGATATAAGGCCAAACAAGGGTTTGCTATTGTTAGAGTAAGAGTAAGAAGAGGGGGATTAAACAAACCTAGACCCAATAGCGGGAGAAGACCAAAAAGAATGGGAGTTTATGGTTACAGCCCCTCCAAAGGATATAGGTGGATTGCAGAGGAAAGAGTGGCTAGAAAGTTTCCCAATTTGGAAGTATTAGGAAGTTATTATGTTGGAGAAGACGGTATGTACAAATATTACGAAATAGTTATGGTTGACCCTAATCACCCCGTGATTAAGGCTGATCCCAACCTAAAATGGTTACAAGATCCGGTAAATAGAAGAAGAGTATTTAGAGGTCTTACATCTGCAGGTAAGAAAGCGAGAGGGTTAAGAAAGAGCAGAGGACTAAAAGGAACTGTTAAACATAAATGGAAAAAGAAACAAAAAGAGAGAGAACTTAAGAAAGGCCATGAGGCCAGTAAGTATTATAGATTACAAGATTATGATAAAATTCCAGGGAAATGAAGGTCTCCAATATTTCAATTACTGTATTTTGCCATGAGACAGAAGATAAAAACAAGATAATTAGTTCATTGACTGATTTTTTTGGCAATATTCTAAATACAGCAGAAATCTCTGAAACCACAGTAGAAGGTCATTTTGGGAATTCTATCTCAATTATAGAATACAAATTATCGGATAGAAGTGCAAAAGAGCTTGCAGATAAAATATTTAATTCACTAGATAATGCTGACTTGATATTTCTTTTATCTACTCTTGACCAAAGAATAGATAAAAATAAATTGCATTTAAGAATAGATAAACAAAGGTTAATTGTAGAGAAAAAACTTACTATAAAAGATAGTGACGACATAATAAAGATAGTCATGAATTTTAAAAGAAAAGTGACTGATGAGCTAAAAGAAGAGTTGAAACAAATTGCTAATAGAAACCTGCGTTCTTAACTCGAAGATCTTTGACGTATTAAAAACAGTAGGGTACGATTATTTTTTATCAGAAGACGGATTAATGGGTCAAAAAAGAATAACAATTACTGCAAAAAACTCTGAAAGTATAATTAATTTTCTTAAAACAAACCCTAAGGCCCTAGTATTTGTAAAGCCATTAAGCATAGATGCGTTAAAATATGCGATAACAAATAATAAAATATCTGCTATAGTCCTTTCTCTTGATAATCTTCACCTATTTAAAAAAACAATGTTAAACTTAATTAGACAGTACGATAAACCGGTAGAAGTGCAATTACGCGATTTTAACTCTTTTGTCTTAAGGAAAATCATTGTATGGTCTTATAAATGGATCTCATATCCATTATTTTCTTCATGTGCTAGCAATTTTGATGAGATATGGCCACCTTTATCTAAAGTGGATTTATTAGTTATTCATGGTGCAGATGAAGAAGAAGCAATAAAGTGGATTTATTTTTCCCCGCAAAAATTAATTTCGAAAAATGAACATTTTTAATTTAATAGTCGTCCTTTGGCTATCTGCTCTAACTATAATATTCCTCTTATCATATAGAACAAAAGTTATCTATATAAAAAAAATAAAGAATAAAAGAGACATAAAAGCTAAAAGATACGTAATTTTTGACATAATATCACAAGAGACCTTAGAACTAAAAGAGATAGAGGAATCAATTAGAAATGCGGTAAAAGAGTTGGGAGGAAAAATATGGTTAGAAATAGCTAACCCTAAGGTTATCATGGTTTATCAAAATCATGGCATAGTTTCGACTAATAGAATTGGTTATAAAATACTAATAGCAAGTTTACCGTTAGCGAGAGTTCAAAACAAACATGTTCTTTTTGTACCTAGAAGAACTACAGGAAGTTTAAAAAGGGCTAAGAAATTAATAGGAATTAAATGATGATGTCGCTCCAGACTGGAGTATGATGATCACGCGACGAGCTGATAACACTTTTTAACAGTTATTAGTATGTAGATATTTGGGAGAGTAAATTTGGCATTTGGTCCAGCAGCCATGGGATATGATAGAGCAATAACAATATTCTCGCCAGATGGTTCATTATATCAAGTAGACTATGCCTTTGAGGCAGTAAAGAAAGGATGGACTACCCTAGGAGTAAAAACAAAATCTGGTGTAGTGTTAATTGGTGAAAAAAGAAAAGCTACACAATTGCTAGATGTAGATAGCATAGAAAAAGTATTCATATTAGATGACCACGTCGGGTGCAGCTTTGCTGGTTTAGCCTCCGACGGAAGAGTATTGATTGACTATGCCAGATCACAAGCCTTACAACATAGACTAATTTATGATGAACCAATTAATATAGATTATTTAACTAAACTGATTTCAGACGTAAAACAGATGTACACGCAACATGGCGGAGTAAGACCTTTTGGCGTTGCATTAATAATTGGTGGTATTGATAGAGGTGCACCAAAACTCTTAATGACAGAACCTAGTGGACAGTTTATGCCATACTATGCTGTAGCAATAGGACAAGGAGGATATACTGCAACAGAATACCTTGAGAAAAATTATAGAGACTTATTTCATGACTAAAAAAGAAGAATATGTTATTGCAAGATATGAGCATAGTGGCGAAAGGTTTGAGATTTTAGTAAAACCGAAGGAAGCGAATGAGTTAAGGAGCGGGAAAAGTATAAGCATATCAGATGTGGTTGTTTCTGACGAAATTTTTAAAGATGTAAAAAAAGGACTGAAGGCCTCTCCTGCCGCATTAAAAAAAGTTTTTGGAACAACAGATTTCGAAGAGGTAGCTAGACAAATTATATTAAAAGGAGAAATTCAGCTAACAGCAGAGCAAAGGAAAGAACTAATAGAAAATAAAAGAAAACAAATCGTTGAGTACATTTCAAGAAATGCAATAGACCCTAAGACTCATTTGCCCATACCTAGAACTAGAATCGAAATGGCAATGGAGCAAGCAAAAGTTCAGATAGATCCAAATAAAGACATAGAAGCCCAGGCCCTTCAAATAGTTAAGGAAATTTCAAAAATTATTCCGATCAGAATAGCAAAAGCTTTAGTAGAAATTAAAGTGGGTATGAAATATAGCTCTAGAGTTAAATCACAACTTCATAATTTGGGTGAAGTAAAGAAGACTAATTGGCTCGGTGATGGAACATTAATTGCAGAGCTGGAAATACCAGCCGGTATGCAACAAGAACTGATAGATAAGCTAAATTCTCTAACAAAAGGGGAAATAGAAGTAAAAATACTTGAAATTAAGTGAGAAAAATGTCTACTGTGAACAAAATTTATCTTGAAGATAGAAGCATAGTAACTCCAGGAGATCTTATTGCAGAAGGAGATTTTCAAATACCTTGGTCTCCATATTTCTATAAAATTAACAATAAGTATTATTCGTCCATAACTGGATTACTAGAAGTAAAGGGAAACGTATTTGAAGTAATCCCTCTTGAGGGAAACAGGTATTTCCCTAAAGTGGGTGATACTGTTATAGGTTTGATAGAAGATATTGAAATTTATGGGTGGATCTTAGACATAAAATCGCCTTATTCAGCCTATTTACCTGCTCTATCAGTATTGGGAAGGCCGGTTAGTCCTGGAGAAGACTTGAGAAGATATTTAAATGTTGGGGACTATGTCGTTGCAAAAATAGAAACTTATGATAGAACAATAAACCCTATTTTATCTGTTAAAGGAAAAAATTTAGGAAGAGTTGCAAATGGAATAGTAATAGATATACCACCGGTAAAAGTACCAAGAGTTGTTGGAAAAAATAAAAGCATGTTAGACACATTAACTGAAGAAACTGGTTGCGAAATTCTCGTTGCTCAAAATGGTAGAATTCTAGCTAATTGTGCGAACAAAATAATTGAAGAAGCATTAATTAGCGCAATAAGATTAATTGAGAGAGAATCCCATATAAAGGGACTAACAGAAAAAATAAGAAAGTTTCTGAGAGAAAAATTAGGTGAAAATAAAAATGATGCAAATGCAAAAACCTCGACTAATACTTGATAACGGACTTAGAGTAGACGGAAGAAAACCAGATGAAATGAGACCAATAAGAATAGAGCTTGGAATTCTAAAAAATGCTGATGGCTCAGCACTCTTTGAAATGGGAAATACAAAAGTTATAGCTGCAGTATATGGACCAAAGGAAATGCACCCTAGACATCTGGCTTTGCCTGATAGGGCAGTACTTAGAGTAAGATATCATATGACACCTTTTTCAACTGATAAAAGAAAGAATCCTGCACCAAGCAGAAGAGAAATAGAATTGTCAAAAGTAATAAGAGAAGCATTAGAATCGGCAGTTTTAGTTGAACTTTTCCCTAGAACAGTTATTGATGTGTTCATGGAAGTAATACAAGCTGATGCCGGGACAAGATTAGTCTCATTGATGTCAGCTTCCCTGGCCTTAGCTGATGCCGGGGTCCCAATGAGAGATTTAATAGCGGGAGTAGCTGTAGGAAAAGTTGATGGTATACTTGTTCTTGATTTGAACGAACCGGAAGATATGTGGGGTGAAGCTGACATGCCTGTTGCTTTAATGCCATCACTAAAACAAGTAGCATTACTTCAATTAAATGGAAATTTGACACCACAGGAGTTTAGGCAAGGCCTAGAAATGGCTCAGAGAGGTATAGAAACAATTTATAATCTCCAAAAGGAAGCAATAAAGAAGAAATATGCTGAGTATAGGGAGGAGTAGACATGTCAATTACACCATCTAATATAAATGTTACTTCGGCATTGAGGAAAGAAAGCATAATAAATGCCTTAGAAAAAGGAATAAGAATAGATGGAAGAAAAATCAATGAGTATAGATCATTGTCAATTACTTTGAGCTATGCTAAAAAAGCAGAAGGCTCAGCCTTAGTTAAGCTTGGAGATACGATGGTGCTAGCAGGAGTTAAGCTAGAAGAAGGAGAACCTTTTCCAGATACACCTGACCAAGGTAATTTAATAGTAAACGTTGAATTATTACCGTTAGCCTATGAAACATTTGAGCCTGGGCCCCCAGATGAAAATGCAATAGAATTGGCTAGAGTTGTAGATAGAAGCCTTAGAGACTCAAAAGCTGTAGATCTTTCTAAGTTAGCTATAATACCAGGGAAAAAAGTCTGGACATTATGGCTAGATATTTATGTTTTAGATTACGGAGGAAATATTTTAGATGCTTGTACATTAGCAGCAGTAGCTGCCCTATATAATACAAAACTTCCTAAAGTTGAGATAAATGGAGATAATATTAAATTTTTAAAAGAGGAAAAGACGGATATCGTACCAATTAATTACCCAGTAGTTACGACTACCGTAGCAAAAATAGATAAGTATCTTGTTGTAGATCCTAACTTAGATGAGGAAAGCATAGCCGACGTAAAAATTTCGTTCTCATATGTTCAAGATGGAAGAATAGTAGGAATGCAAAAATCTAGTTTTGGAAGCCTTAGCTTACAAGAGGTTGATATAGCAGAAAACTTAGCTAGAACCGCATCACAAAAACTATTCGAAGAACTTAAAAAGCAACTTAACATTTAGATATGGTGAAGCATAATGGGTAAAGTAACTGGAATTGCTGGCAGATTCGGAGCCAGATACGGTTCATCTGTAAGAAAGAAATGGAAAGAAATAATGGAAAAAAGATACCAGGATCATCAATGTCCAGTTTGCAAAACCACCGGAAAAGTAGTTAGAATAGCTTCTGGTATATGGTACTGTAGGAAGTGCGGTGCTAAGTGGGCAGGGCTTGCCTATACCCCGTATTGAAATTATTTTTACAACTAGCCGTGATGCATCATTAAGAGTAAGGAGTTTTTTAAATGAGCTAGTAGCTATATTTCCTAATTCTATAAAAATTAATAGAGGAAGACAAAACATAAAGAGTATATTTTATAAGTCCTTATATTTACAAGCAAAATATCTTGTAATAATAGAGGTTATAAAAGGAAACCCAGGTAGGTTTAAAGTTTACGATTTGGTTACTAATTTCCTTAAATATTATTTCAAAATTGAAGGTGTTACATTACTTACAGAATTAAATTTACCTAGAATTACTATTAGGAGAGGATGCTTAGGAAAAATAGAGGATGATAAAATAAGGGATATGCTTTTGGATTTAGGATATACATCAATAGAGAATTGTGACGTGTATGCCTATGGTCAGTACTTATATAGAAACAATAAAAAAGTTTTTGAACTAAAATTTTTGAAAGATGATAAGATTTTAGGGCCTATAATAAGATTTGGATTATATGATAGAGATCAAAATAGCTATTGAGGGAACGGATGAAGAAAAAACAATCTTGTTTAATTCAATATTACAAGAAAGTATAGATAACAAGGTTGTCAAAGTAAATAAAGAAAAATCGGAGATTATAATTATACCTCAATCACTAAGTAGGGGAAGAGCTATAATGAATTCTTATATATCTTGGATATACACAATAATGGAGACAA
>ERZ1684502.128-NODE-128-length-17229-cov-153.777629_pt1 | contig 17229 bp, 18 predicted proteins | sample MGYA00580192_ERZ1684502 | MGnify/ENA primary metagenome ERZ1684502 (study PRJEB41476, sample SAMN13258264) | hydrothermal vent metagenome | biome: caldera [ENVO_00000096]; feature: acid hot spring [ENVO_00002120]; material: acidic water [ENVO_01000358] | place...
CTTAATAAACTTTTGATTAAACAAAACTTTTTAAACTAAAAATAAAAATATATAACTCATGATCGTAATGGACGTTTCGACAATAGAGGAAATTGAACATCATATTGGACTAATCCAATACATTCTATCAATAGTATCTGGTTTCTTGGTTGGTTTTAGTCTAGGATTAATAGGTGGTGGAGGATCTATACTTGCAGTTCCACTTTTACTGTATTTCGTTGGTTTAGCTAATTTGCAGGGAGTAGCTGGAAATTCCGAAGCAGAAAATATAGTAGATCACTTAGTCATAGGCACTACTGCACTTGCTGTAGGGTTAAACGCTTACATAAATGCTTTTATTCACTGGAGAAAAGGAAACGTTAGAGTACTTGAAGGAGTTATGTTTGCGTTGGCCGGACTTCTTGGTGATTATGTGGGTGCTAGGCTAGGACTTATAGTTCATGGAGGTTTATTACTATTCTTATTCGCAATATTAATGATAGCAATAGCAATAATGGTTTATAAAGGGAAAGACAGACCTGCAGTAACAAAGACATATGCAAATGGAGGGGAAAGAAGAGGCTTATTACAAAGAATAAACTTTGTTAAACTTATTCCAACTGCATTAGCAGTAGGATTTGCTTCCGGTTTCTTTGGGATTGGCGGAGGATTCCTCATTGTTCCAGGATTGCTTTTCAGCACTGGAGTGTGCATGATAAAGGCTGTTGGAACTTCTCTAATTGCAGTAGGAACATTCGGGGTTGCGGCCTCTGCAACCTACGCTTTTTCTGGACTGGTAGACCCAATAATAGCTGTGCTCTACGTGCTGGGAGGAATAGCTGGAGGTTATATTGGAGCAAGAATCGCTACTAACATGCCAAGAGGTATGTTAAGGAAAGTGTTTGCAATCATTATAATATTAGTTGCCATATACATGATGTATGCCAATTTCTATGCAGTAGCTAAATTAGTCTAAAAACTCTTTATATAATTTGTCTATTTTCAATTCTAACTTAGACTTAATTTCCAATATTTTGTTTTTAGTTCTCTCGTAATCTTCATTCTGAATATATTGCTTTAGTTCTTGGATATCCTGCTTTAAATCGTCATCTTTCATTCTCCATAATCCAGATAGCTCCCTATCAATCCATGTAAACAAAGCTTTTTCTTTTCTCTCATTGAGATGCAATAAGACCTTTTCAATTGACGTCTTTATTAAGATTAAGTCTTGAAGTTCAAAGAACTTCTTATTTAATGACATTAAAGTTAATAGTTTCCTTAAGATTAAATTCTTAATAGCCCCCACCCTCCTCCGGGGTCTGAGGAATAATCTATGAGGATCCTCAGCCGGGTGGGGGACAAGCAATTTAAAGTTGTTTTTGGATATTTTAAAAGATGTGATGATGCCGACATAATCTGATCAGTGAAGAGGGGTCGATTTTCTGATGGATAGTTTAGAAAAAGTTAGGGAAGAAGTTCTTTCTTGCAAAAAGTGTAAATTATGGCAAACTAGGACTAACCCAGTACCAGGAGAAGGGAACCCAAAGGCAGAAATTATGTTTATAGGTGAAGCCCCTGGAGAAAATGAAGATAAAGAAGGAAGGCCATTTGTAGGGGCTGCTGGGAAACTTTTAACGCAATTAATTAAAGACGTTCTGGGTTTGAGTAGAGAAGACGTATTTATAACGAACCTTGTAAAATGCAGACCACCAAATAACAGAGACCCGGAAGAGGATGAAATAATTGCTTGCTCTCCTTACTTAGATAGGCAAATAGATTTGATAATGCCTAAAATAATTGTCACTTTGGGAAGGCATTCTACAAAATATATCTTTAATAAGATGGGTGAAAATTTTCACTCAATAACTAAAGTTAGAGGAAAACCCTACGTGTGGAACTACAAGGGCAAGGAAATTATAGTTTTCCCCACTTATCACCCAGCTGCTGCTCTCTACAATCCTAACTTAAGGAAGACCTTGGAAGAGGACTTTAAGAGAATTAAGAGCTTGACGAATGCAAAATCAAATAAGTACACTATTGAATATTTCCTTGGTGATAAAGATAGATCTGGGAATAAGGGGGAAGAAAGTAATAGTGACAGCAGCAAGTAAAGGTATTGGTTTTGCAACTGCAAAGAGGTTTTTAGAGGAAGGGGCCAAAGTAGTCATTTCTTCACATAATGAAGAAAACCTTAGAAAAGCGTATGAGAAATTAAAGGAAATTGGAGAAGTAAATTACATAGTAGCAGATTTAACAAAGCCTTCAGATGTAGAGAATTTAATTAAGAAAGGGTATGAAATGTTAGGGGGTCTTGACGTATTAGCTTATGTAACTGGGAGTCCAAAGCCCGGTAATATATTAGAGTTGAGCAATGAAGATTGGGTTCAAGCGTTTTATTTACTTCTAATGAGCGCAGTAGTAGCAGTTAGAGAAGCTGCAAAGTTAATGAAGAGTGGTGGAAGAATAATTTTATCTACTTCAATGACATTAAAAGAGCCTTTGCCAAACCTTGATTTGTCTAACGTGGTGAGGCTTTCATTGGCTGGTTTAATAAAATCTGCTGCCAGAGAGTTTGGAGAAAAGGGGATATTAGTTAATGGAGTAATGCCAGGATGGACATACACAGATAGAGTTGCTCAGTTAGTTAAAGATAGGGCAAGAAGAGAAAATAAGAAAGAGGAAGAAATTCTGAGCGAAATTGTTAAGGATATTCCATTAAAGAGAATAGGAAAGCCCGAAGAAGTCGCAAATGTGATACTTTTCTTAGCTTCAGACCTAGCCACCTATGTTAATGGGGCTTTAATTCCAGTTGATGGAGGTTTAATTAAAGCTATACTTTAAAGGATTGCCACTAATAATACTACCTTTTTTTCTCTATATAGATAACGTCATTAAGTAACTTGTTAATTGTTATATGTTTATATGCAGAAATATGCGTAGAGTGAAGAAAAGTGAGGATTATCAACTTCTACGTGGATCACTTTAGAAGCTTATCAAACATAAAACTGGAAGAATTAGGAGGACTAAATGTAATAGTAGGATATAATGGCTATGGAAAGACAAATCTACTTACGGCAATCTATCTGTTTATAAAGAACTTAGGGTCTGGACTGGAGAAAAGAAGTATTGAGGACAGAAATCAAGAATACATGCTATTATGGAAAGACTATGATATTAATAAGCCCATAACTATTGGTGGTACTGTAGAATTTTCAGAAGAAGAAGTAATGAAAGCGTTAGGAAAGAGCAGAAAGATAAGGGTAGAAGTAATAAATAAAATAAAATACAATAACCGTTTTGTTGAATGGGACGTTGAGAGACTAGCAATAGACAACTCTCCACCAACAAGAGACAACTTAGAAGAGATTAAGCAGTTATTCTCTTTTGCTTCTCAAGGAATTGAGTACGTTCCAATATTTGATCAAACATACTTTGATGCAGTATTAAGGAAAATGATTGAAATGAACAGAAGCCCAATTAACATGAGAAGGAAATGGTATGATTTCATAAACCTTGTTGGAGAAGTGATCCCAGAGATTAAGGGAATTGAATTCTGGGATTCAAACAAACTTGTTTTAAACATCCAGAATTTACCAATATACATTGACTTAGCCGCAAGCGGATTTCAAAGAGTTATATTAATGTTATTCATTCTTTGGCTTAGCGGAAGAAAAATACTGTTGCTTGAAGAGCCCGAAGTAAATATGTATCCTACTCTGCAATCAAGAATTATGAAACTTATTAAGAGCTGGACTGATAATGGAGTGTTCCAAGTATTTATAACCACTCACTCACCTTACGTTGTCTCTTCTCAGATAGATAATTACATAATAATGAAAAAGAAGAATGGGGTTTCATCAGCAATTAAAGTAAACTTAGATGATCAGCTAAAGACATTACTTGGAATATTAAGGGTAAACTTGTCAGAAATACTATTTGACAAAATAGTTATTTTAACTAGTGGATTGGCAGAACCTTCAGTTGTATTAAATTGGTTAAGAAGAATTGGAATATCTAATGATGAATTGGGCATTGGCATATATAAAGTAAGCACAGACCTTGAGTTACAGTTATGGCTAAGATTACGTGAGCTCCTTGGCCTAGATATTCTGTTCTTAGGACTTTGTGATAAAATAGACTTAAGCTTGAAAGACTATTGTGTGCCATTAGGTAGAGAAGTAGAAAACTATTATACAAAAAGCAAGCTTATTGACGTTATAAGAAAGTTTGGAGTTTACCCAGATGAGAAAGAATTAAGAGAGCTAACAAAAGAAGGAGATACATACAATTGGTTAGTTAATGTATTTAGAAAGAGAGGAATTGATTATGAAAAAGTAAGGAACAGCTTAGGAGAGCTAGTTACAATGTATGATGGAGTAGAGATGCCAAAAGAAATGGAAATACTTGCAAATAAGATTAAATCCTTAGAATCGATATAAAAATTGTGAATCAGCTTTTATTTGCAATAGGTTTAACTATGATATTTCTGGGCCTGGTTGCAATTATTTTAGGGCTTTTAGTTGAAATGACAAGAAAGGGAAATGAAGATAAAAATGAAGAGCAAAAAACAGAATATGGAGGAGTTATATTTATAGGCCCTATACCAATTGTCTTTGGAAGTAATAAGAAAATTGCAAAAACTATGCTAATTATTGGAGTAATCATTTTTGTTATCTTCTTTGTATTAGCTCTTATATCATACCTCTAGCTTTCATTGCATTTACAACTCTTTCTACAGCAATAGCCATTGCTGCACTTCTCAAATCTTGATCTCCGAGTTTATTATACTTCTGGTAGACAGCGTTAAATGCTTCTTCCATTCTCCTAATTATCAAATTCTTTGCCTCTTCTTCAGTCATAATTTCTCCCATTTTATTATTAGCCCACTCGACATAGCTTCCTACAACTCCTCCTGCATTAGCTAAAATGTCTGGGACTACTGGAATCCCTCTTTGTTTCATTACTTCATCTGCATCTGCAGTTAATGGACCATTGGCTGCTTCAACAATTAATTTTGCCTTAACTTTTGGCGCATTAAACTTGTGGATCACATTTTCTATTGCAGCAGGTATTAATATGTCACATTCTGAAATTAGCAAATCGTCATTTGATACTTTCTTTCCAGACGGGTAATTAATCACTGAGCCTGTTGAATCCTTTACTTCTTTCAATTTTTTAATATCTAAACCGTTAGGGTCTATAACTCCTCCTTTAGAGTCACTTATTCCAATAATTTTGGCTCCCATTTGTTGCAAAAACTCAGCAGTGTAATAACCTACGTTTCCAAAGCCTTGAATTATAACTGTTGAGCCCTCAATTCCCCCTAAGAACTTCTGTGCAGCTGCCTTAGCTATAGTGGCTACACCTAAGCCAGTGCTATATATCCTTGCTGGCAATCCGCCAAGTTCAACTGGCTTTCCAGTAAATGCCGCATAATCTGCTCTTCCAGTAATTTTAATATATTCGTCTAAAAACCATGCCATAATTTGAGGATTTGTATTGACATCTGGAGCTGGGATGTCAATATCGCTTCCAATATATTTGTATAGAGCGTCGATGTACCTCCTTGAAAGAGCCTCTAATTCATCTTTTGTTAATTTTGTAACGTCAACTCTAATTCCACCTTTTCCTCCGCCATATGGCAATTGAAGTAAAGAGTTTTTCCAAGTCATCATCATTGATAATGCAACTACTTCATCTTGAGTAACATCTGGATGATACCTTACACCACCTTTATATGGGCCTAAGGCACTGTTGTGTTGAGATCTCCAGCCTACGAAAGTTTTTATTTTTCCGTCTGAGCCTTTAATCTCAATTTTAACTTGTATTACCCTCTCTGGAGTTGCCAAAGCTTGTAAAACATCTTGTGATAAACCAAGGATTTCTCCTACACGATATAACTTTTTGACTTGTTGATCATAAAGGTTTGAAGTAAGGGTTTCTTGTATGGCTGAAGACATGCCTCTCATTCTCTATATCCAAATCTAAAAATTTTAATTTAACTATATACTTTGATTTAAGAGTTTTAACCTACAATTTATCTCTCTCTAAAAAGAATAATTAATACTGACAGAACAACAGTGACTATTATGGCAATGAGTAATCCTTCGTTAAAGTTCTCTAATTGATAATCTAAAGTTGTATATTTTGGCGATGTTAGAGGGACATATGTTTGATTGTAACTATAATATTCATTTCCTAGGAATTGGAGCTTAACGCTATAATTATGTAAATAAGGACTATATATTAACTCCTCTAGAAGAATATGCGAAGTTGGAGAGAAGTATAAATAAGCAGTGGCATTAGTGGTTATATTTCTATAAAGTAATGCATCTACTACACTTCCATTAATTAGCTTTATTTTTGTGGTGTTTATGTAATTAAAGTAGTCCCCATTCCACTTTATTGCTGATGAGTTTGTTTGCAGGTACGTTAAAACTAAATCGTTTGCAGGTTTTAAATACAATTCGAAGTTAACATCAATGCCGTTAATAGTATTAGTTACTAATAGCTCTCCTTGTTGAGGGTACAAAAGATAAATTATTTGGGCTAAGTAACCTCCAGCTATAAATGGATAGTAGACTTGAAGGTAGTTTTGTGCTTCTAAAGATTTTGACGCAGGATTATAGATATACTCTAAATAGAGATAAGGCTGTGATAAGTGTTTCGTATCCAAGTTTGAAGGTAGATTGAGCGTAATATTATATTCTTCTGAATAGTTAATTAATGACATTATTAACGTTGAGCCATTATAAGTAGTGGTGTAATTAGCAAGTAGTCCATTATCGAGAATATCATAAACGGCGTAAAACGAGGAATTATATGCTACTAAAAATTCGTATGCTGTGACATTCTTACCATTAACTGTGTAATTTAACGATTTGAGAAACTCAAAGGCATAAGTGCCAGATTTTGTGAATACTGCATAAGTGTTATTAAACATTAGAAATGGCGGAAGATAAGGATAATCGAGGCTAAGGAGTTTTTGAAGGACATTAAGGCTATAATTTCCTTGCTTAATGAAAGTGAAATTTTTAGTGAAATTGCCAGATATTTTCACGTAAATCGTTGTATTACTAACGTTAGTAACTGTATAATTTACTATGTAAACCCCCACTACTTTTGTTACTTTAGTAGGGACTGTTGTAGTTGTGGTTGTGGTATTTGCTGGGGCAGTCTTAGTTACATTTTGAGTAACTTGCTTTTGCAATTCTATTTTATACTGTAACTCTTTATATATCGTCACATTATTTATAACAAATGGCTTGCTATAGTTACTATATATTGTAGGCAAAGAGTGAACTACCATTAAAGGTGCTAATAGCAACAAAGTCACAAAAATGATACTTTTGATCATCACTTTCTACGTTAAATAACTATATATTAACTTTTATCCCATGAAAACTTTATATGCAACATCCCTTAGTTGCGGTAGGAGCAGTAATATTTGACAAAGAAGGAAGGGTTTTGCTTGTAAAGAGAAAAAACCCTCCAAATAAAGGAAGCTGGGCAATACCAGGAGGCAAAGTGAAATATGGAGAGACATTAGAAGAGGCAATAAAGAGGGAAATGAAAGAAGAGACAAACCTAGATATAAAGGTAAAAGAGCCCTTGGCTATAGTTGAAATAATTAAGGAAGGGTTTCACTACGTGATTATAGATTTCATTTGCGAAATTGCGGGAGGAAATCTTAAACCTGGAAGTGACGCAGAAGATGCGAAGTTTTTCTCCCTTGAGGAGGTTAAGAAACTAAACACAAGCCCTACTACAATTGAAATGCTAATAAGATACTTTAAAGGAGAAAAAACCCCACTTATGATAATTGAAAGACCTACTCAAATCTCCACGTAGACTTGTCTTTACTATCAAGAACTTTAATTCCAGCATTAGCTAATATAGCCCTTATTTGGTCACTGAGATCATACATTTTCTTAGCCCTTAACTCATTTCTAATTTCAACAACAGCATCAATTATTTTGTATAGCATATCGTAAGTTGGGTAGAACTCCTCATCCATTACTCCAAACACATAGTTAAATTGTCTAAAGGCATCAAATGCCAGCATTGCTGACATAAAGTCTCTAGAATACTGAATCTTAGAGAATACTAACCCAGCTATTTCATGAATATACGATAAAGCTTTAGGCGTGTCAAAATCATTGCTCATAGCCTCATGAAATCCTTTAATAAGCTCAATAATTTTCTTTTGAACTTGTATGTCCTCATCTTTAGAATAGTATTTAGGCCCCTCTTTTATCACACTCCTTATAATGCTCATAGCATCCTTTAGCCTAGCTAGAGAGCTCTTAGCTTGTTCTAATGCCTCTTCGCTGTAATCTAAACTGCTCCTATAATGAGAGGATAAATACCAATAGCGAAGAACTGATGGACCCCAAGTCTTTAATGCTTCTTTAAGAGGAATTATATTTCCTAAAGATTTGCTCATCTTTTCTTTTCTAATTGTCAAATATGCGACATGAACCCAATACTTTACCCATTGTTTGCCTAACAAAGCTTCGCTCTGTGCTCTTTCATTTTCATGATGAGGAAATACTAAATCAATGCCACCCCCATGAATGTCAAATTGCTCTCCCAAATATCTCATTGACATTGTTGAGCATTCAATATGCCACCCTGGTCTTCCTTTGCCCCAAGGCGATTCCCAATAGGGCTCTCCAGGCTTCCATGCTTTCCATAGGGCAAAATCATAAGGGTTTTTCTTTTCCTTTACAAACTCCTCCCCTTGATTCCACTCTTCTTTCTTTGTTCCAGATAAAGCACCATATGATGGGAAAGAATCTACATCAAAGTATACGCTTCCACTAGGGGCTACATATGCATGACCTTTATCAATAAGTCCTTGTATAAAATCAATTATTTCCTTTATGTGATGAGTGACCCTAGGGTGCTGATCAATTTCTACCTTTAACTGTTGCATATTTTCTAAGTAGTCCTTCGTGTAAAAATCTGCTATTTCTCTCCAATCTTTTCCAGTCTCTTGAGCCTTCTTTATTATTTTATCGTCAATATCAGTTATGTTTTGCACTCTTATTACGTTATATCCCCTAAGCCTCAGATATCTAACCATTGCGTCAAATGCAACGAAAGTCCTTCCGTGACCAATGTGAAGATAATCATATACTGTAGGGCCACAGACATACATTTTAACTGTTTGAGGTTCTACAGTTTCTAAAGGCTGAAGGGTTTTTCCAAAAGTGTTAAATATTCTAATTTGCATTGCTTATCTCACCCTCAAATAGTTTAAACGTCCTCTCCCTAATTTTAGGTATTATCTTCAATTCTGATGGCTCTACCCCCAATAATAAAGCTAGTTTTACTGATAAATATCCTGCTAATAACGTTAAGCTAGAGATGTTCTTCAAAGTAGAGGAATAAAAGGGATAAATTTTATATGCATTTATCAGCTCTGCAGTCGCCTCATCTATTTTATCAGAGACGAGAACTATTGGATAGAAGTTGTTAGAAGAAGAGTAAAGCTCTATCTCATTGTGATTTGCCTCTGGCAATTCGCTAAAGAACGCTGGGTATTTTGCGTTTTCATTTATTTCTTGCTTAAATCTCTCCGCTATTGGTAATAGTGAAGAAGCATAAAAGATTGGGATTTTGCCTGGGATTTCAGAAGCTAAAACACTACCAATCTCGTTAACCTTTGCTTTGCTTTCTTTTACCCCCTCTAATAGCTCATTGACATTAAAGTTTGTCCCTAACCCTTCATTTAAAAGTCTAATAAGATAAGTAAAGATGAAGGGAAATACATACCTAGTTTGTAGTCCCTTAGGGAGCTTAATTATAGGTAAATTATGCTTCTTAGCAATTTCCTCTATTTTTCCGCCAGAAGTTATAACCACAACCTTGTTAGTTTTCTTCAAAGAGTATAAAAGGGCTACTATAGTTTCTGTAGTGTTTCCAGAATAGCTAACTGCAAATACTGTGCTTCTCTCAGTAACAACAGGATTATACCCTCTAAAGATCTTGTAAGGAACTGGGAGGTTTAAAAGCTCTAAAATCCTGCCCGGAATTCCGCTTCCTCCAATACCTAAATAAACTAATTCATCAATCTTCCCTATGGAAGGTATATCGTTTTTTATTGCCTCTGAGAAGAAATCTTCCCATTGTTCATAAGGATTGATCACTCCTTCACCACCATAGAGATGTTAATTGAAGGGGGATTTGCTGAAACGCTAGCTGTTATGCTCTCAATCCCTATTTTCTTAAGGTTCGGTCTTAGCTCTAAAAGAGAATTTGAAACGCAAAGCGATATAATAGATAAGTATTCTTCGAATAAATCTGAAATTTTACTGTTCACTAGAATAGAATAGTTTGTAGGTTGCATTAGAAAAAGTAAAGCTACGTTTATTCTCTCAATAAGAATAAGGAAGTTCGAAAGTGCTTCGCTCCACTTCTGCTCTTTTATGTTTTCCTCAAATTTTTTAAAAATATCTAGTTGCTTTTTGCTTTCAGCTTTAAGAAATCTAAGGATTTCGGCTTCATTAAAGCTTAAGCCAGCCTCATTTGTATTTTCCAATTTTTTGATTAAATCTTCATACGCGTTTCTAGTTGCTTCCATAAAAGAATTTTTGAACACAATATAAAAAGGTCTTCTCTTATATACACATATGGTTGAAAAATTAGTAGTCATTGGTGGCGGAGCAGCAGGAATGAGCGCTTCATCTAGAGCTAGGAAGCTAAAGCCTAATATGGAAATCACAGTCTTTGAGGCAACAAAGATGGTAAGCCATGCCCCTTGCGGAATCCCATACTTTGTTGAGGGGCTGTTTGACGATGAAAACCTTTTCATGACTTACACTCCTCAGTTCTTTAGAGAGAAAAGGAAGATCGACGTTAGAATAAATACGAAAGTAACAGAAGTTGATTTTGATTCTAGAATAGTTTATGCTGAATCTAAAGATGGTAAAATAAAGGCAGAATACGATTACCTCGTTATTAGCACTGGTTCCCTTCCTAAGAAACTGCCTGTTGAAGATGGAGATGATAGGGTGTTTTATGCTCATCATCCCGCACATGCAGTAGAGCTTAGGGAGAAGCTTTGGTCACTAAATACTATAGCAATTATAGGTGGTGGAATTCTGGGAGTAGAAATGGCCGAGGCTTTGTCAAGCAGAGGAAAGAAAGTAATACTAATACACAGAGGCGAATATCTTCTAAATAGAATGATAGATCAAGAGTTGGGAAATATTGTAACGCAAAGAGTTGCAAAAGATGTTGAAGTTAAATTAGGGGAGAAAGTTGAACAAATAAAGAATGGAGGAAGGGTAATAATCACTGACAAAGGGAAATATGAAGTTGATGGAACTGTAATAGCAATTGGCGTTGTTCCTAACGTTGAATTGGTTAAGGATAAAATAAAGCTTGGAGAAACTGGGGCAATAAAAGTTGATGAACACATGAGGACAAACTACAGAGAAGTATATTCAGCTGGTGATAACACAGAGTCAATTAATATAATAACAAAGAAGCCATACTGGGTTCCTTTTGCCACAGTAGCAAACAAAATGGGATTTGTTGCTGGGAGCAACATTGGAGGGCATGAAATGACCTTTCCGGGGGTTGTAAACACTCAAATCACAAAATATAAGGAGTTTTACATTGCTAGAGTTGGTTTGCAAGAGGAAGAGGCAAAGAAGTATGGATTTAAACCTTTTTCAGCAACAATATCTGGAAAGACTAGGGCAAGATATTACCCAGGGGCTAAGGATATTCACGTTAAGATTATAGCAGATGAGAACACAAAAAGGATTTTAGGGGCTCAAATTGTGGGAGAAGAAGAAGTTTTAGGAAGAATTGACATGATGGCTGCAGCAATAATGAAAGGATTTACAATAGAGGACACGTTCTTCATTGAGATGGGCTATTTGCCAGCTATAAGTAGGGTTTGGGATCCGGTAATTGTTGCAATTAGGCAACTAATGAAGGATGAATGAGAAGTGGTAATACCGATTGGTATTACGCCATATTTAAATATTTCCATCTTAATTTTTATATGAAAGATGACTGAAAATAAGGGACTTTTTGTATTACTTAACGAGGTTGTGCAAAAATATATTAGAGATTACTTTGAAATGAGGAGTGGAACCTTTGAAGAAAATGCTCCTAGTGATGTATTTCTTGGGGTTGGAACAAGAGAGTTGATAAATGAGGTTTTACCTTCAGATGTAAAAAACACAATTTATGCTATTGATGGAAGTAGCAGAAGTTTAACCTCTGCTGGAGGAATAATTAGTATTTCAACGTTGGCAATTTCCTCCTCACAATTACCAATTTATGGCGTTTTTCCCTCTCTTTTTGGTTTGCCAAGTCTGCCAATAAATAAGCCTTTTATTGGATTGGCCTCTTCTAATCCCTCAAAGGGTAAGATCGAACCCTTTCTTTACTCTTCAAACTCTTTATTTACTTCAGTCTCATTAAGTGGCGAACCTTTTCTATCAACTCAAGAGCCAGAAAGGATAGAAACAGAGATCAGAGGAATTCTTGAAACAGAGGCATTAAAAATAACTAAAGATAAAGGGTTAACAATCATTGATGGGCCTTTATTCCCATCTTACATTTATTTACCAGAAAAAGTTAAAAATATACTTGCTAAAGAAAGAAGTAAAATAGTTGACAAGAATTATATTGGTGTTGTGAAGAGATTGGATAAATCTAATTTGCTTGTAAAAGTACTAGGGAAATACAGCAAAGAATTTGAAAGCAAATATAGGTTAAATCCGCAAAACTTTCTATCCGATGAGTCCTTCCTTTATAACTTAGTTAGATTTAATTACAACCCACCATATCCCATTTTATCTATAGGGCCTCTTATCAGAGAAGTAGAGAAAATAAGGTATTATACTTTCTATTTGATCATTCCGTACCACAAGTATGTGCCAAAATTCTCTATCTTAAGAATAGAATCTATGAATAGAGAGGCAGTAAATATCGTCTCTTCTTTGCCCTTTTCTGGTGACGGAATACCTAAAATTTTAGCAATAGCAGATAAAACAGCAAAAGAGCTTTCTAGTGGGATTTTGAAATACATAATTTTCTCGTTGAATAGAATAGGATTCCAGGAAAGCTTTAGAGACAGATTTGAGGTGTATGGCGTTGTCTGAAGATTTCATTTCTCAATTGAGAGACAGAATGGATAAGGCAAAAGCATTAGCAATAACCTTAGGCACTATTGTAGGAAGAGTGGCAAAGTACTTGCCAAACAAAATTGATGAGGATAACAATACAGTAAACGTCATAATAGATGTTCAAACTTACTATAAATATCCATTTTTAGGAAGAGTTGGTATATTGTTAGCAGCAGTTGATATAAAAACGTTATATGTAGTTCTTTTAAGAGTTGTTGGATATGAGAGAAGCGACGTATCTTCTGTTCTTTTCTCAGAATCACCCCTATTATCAATGAATGAGAAAAGTGAAGAGGAACCCGGTTCTTTGCTGGCGAATGTAATACTTAAGTGTGAGATGCTGACAAAAATAAACGTCTTAGAATCTACTGAGCCAGAAGCTGCAGATATTGTGATCGAACCTCAGTCTCCAGTCATATTACCTAATCCAGATGTAATAGAGAGAGCATTAGACACAAATAGAGGGTTACTGAAGCTAGGGTATTTAGATTATCCAGAAAGCAGAATAAAAGTGAGCATAAGTTTAGACGATTTAAACTATCACATGCTAGTTTTAGGAACTACTGGGGCTGGTAAAACCTCTTTTGTTAAGGACTTAATAGCTGGAATTTATAAGGTTGCAGAAGATACTAAAGTCTTTGTCTTTGATGCAACTGGAGATTATTATCACATCTTTTTGCCTCCAGATAAAAACAACAAAACTGTAAAGGAGAGCCTATCGCTTTTTGAGAGCCTCTACTCTACATTTAATCAGATTGAGCTAGGAATTATATATCCAGTATCTAGAAAGTGGCTTAAGAAATATACTGGTGGAAAAAGGGATTTACTAACAATTACTACAACTTATTATCGACTATATGTAGAGCCAATTGTAAACTATTTAAAAAAGAAAGGGTATAATTTCTATATAAGTGTGAACCCAGGGAATATAGTAATTAGTAATAGCGAATGGAAGGCAGAGACTTATATTTATCCATTCTATTTTAGGTTTAAGGATGTAAAGAAAATATTGCCTAGATTAAACCCATATTTTTCAGAACAAGCAACCCAATTCCTTAAAATACTCATTAGAAAGCATGGCAACGAGCTTAACTCCCTTGATGATTTAATAGGTCTTCTAAGCAACGACAGTATTGAAAATTTAAGTATACATAGAAGCACAAAGGAAAATATACTTAGAGGACTTTATTTACTTAAAGAGACAGGACTTTTTGATGTTAAGGCAGAAAGAAAGCCATTAAGCAAATTATTAAAGGATAAACACAGAATTCTCATCCTAGATTTATATAATAGTGAGCTTGACGACTTCGCACAAAAAATACTTACATATTACTTTTTGGACAAGATTTTTGAAATTAGAGAAGCTGAAATGAAGAAGGGCTCTCTTAAGGATAGAATTGTGTTAATAATAGATGAGGCGCATAAGTTCTTTCCCTCAAATAGTGGAGGGGAAGAAGACGCGAATTACGTAAAGAGGGTTGCTGGGAAAATCTCTACCATGATGAGATTAGGAAGAAGGAGAAGGATTGGATTTATTTTCTCTACGCATAACCCTAACGACCTCTCAAATATAATAGTTCAGTTAGCAAACACAAAAGTAATTTTCAGAATTAAGCCGGAAGTTGCTGAAAGCCTTGGACTATCAAAGAGCGAGGCAAAAATATTGAGCTGGGAGAAAAACGGAGTTTCTTATCTTATTTCCCCTTGGCTAAGAGAAGGAAAAATTAAAATAAGAGTTCCAGTACCACCTCCATTAGGGCATTACGATTTATCAAAGGCGAGCTAAATGGAAGAGTTAAAATTAGCAATAAAAAAGATGAAAATGAAAGGAGATAAAGAAAGTGTATTGAAGTTCCTTCAAGAGGTGATGAAGCTACTTCCGCCTTCAGATGATTATGGAGTAACTTTAGCTAGGAGAGGGGTTCATGAGTATGTGCTTGATAGGAGAGGGGTTATAATTATTTCTTTGTCACAAGACGAATATTTGCCTTTCTTCTCTGCTGAGCATAAAAGAATAGATCTTGATAAAATACCTGATGAGGTAATAAAAGAGATAAAAACAAAGTGGAAAGAAATACTTGATCAGCTAAGAGATTATGCACTCGAGTATTCAAAGTTTGATAAAAAATATTTAAAAATAGCTGATGAGGTAAATGGTGTCTTATTTGAGAATCTCTGAGACAAAAGTTACAACAAGAAGGGTTATTCATTATGAAAACACAAACTTCTTCGGAAGGCTTCATGGAGGCGATATGTTAAGTTTTCTAGTAGACACTGGGATGATAGCTGCAATGAAAGTGGCAAAGGGCTTAGTAGTTTTGGCTTCGCTAGATGACGTTGTATTTAAGAAACCAGTAATGTTAGGAGATATAATTGACATTGAGGCGGAAGTAGAATATGTTGCAAATACGTCAATGGAAGTATCTATGAGAGCCTTAAGAAACTCAGAAGTAGTAGTTGAAGCTACGGCAGCTTACGTTAAGGTAGACGAGTTCTTAAGACCTACAATAGTAGAAAATAAAGTTGTAGCTGAAACCCCAGATGAGAAAGAGAAGTATGAGAAGGCAATAAAGAGAAGGCAAGATAGGTTAGAGAAGATCAAAGAAAGAATAAGGAAAAGATATGAAATTGAAGATCCTACACAAGGATTAAGATATAGGACTGAGTCCGTATATTTTGTAACTCCAGAAATGACTTATGATGGTAGAATAATATCTGCAGGAAAACTGTTAAAACTAATGGATGATATAGGGGGCGCTTTGGCATTAAATTATATAAATTACGACAATAAAAATAAAGAGATTGGAACAGTTGTAACTGTATCAGTAAACAGTATTAGCTTTTACACTCCAATAAGGCTTTCAGATATAATAAAGATAAGGGCGGGAATCACATACGTTGGAAATACCTCTTTTGAAGTAATGCTAAATGTGATAAGACTAGATACAAAGAACTTTGTAGAAGAGCACGTAACTACTGCTTACTTCAATTATGTAAGAATAGACAGAGAGGGAAGACCAATGAAAGTAAGGGAATATATGCCCCTTACAGAGAGAGAAAAGCAAGTATATCAAGAAGCATTAGAAAGAAGGAAAAAGCTAATGAAAATATAACTTGTTTTTAAATTCAAGTAAATTAACTTTACTTAAGTAAAGTTAAGAATTTAATTAGACAATATAATATACTTATTAATGAAAGCTTTAGTTTTTGAAAAACCTGGATTAGAAAATTTAAAAGTGCAAAATGTAAGTGAGCCAGCACTTGGAGCACATGATGTTCTAATAAGGGTAAAGATGGCAGGAGTAAACCCAATAGACTATTTTGTGGTGAACTTCATTCCGGTAAAGCCAATGCCCCATATTCCTGGTGCTGAAATATATGGAGAATTGAAGTTGGAGATCACGTAAAAAGTTTTTCAGCCTGGAGATAAAGTAATTGTATATAACAGAGTGTTTGATGGAAAATGCGATATGTGCTTGCAAGGAATGGAAATGCTATGCAGAAACGGAGGAATAATAAGTGTTATGACTAATGGAGGTTACTCAGAATATTTTGCTGTGCCAGAACAGAATTTAGTTAAAGTGGACGGAATTCAAGATGAAGTTGCTGCTAGCTTGCCAGTAGCTGCGCTTACAGCATATCAAATTCTGTAGCCCCTCTATTTAATAAGACTGTAGTTGTATTTGGTGCTAGCGGAAATACTGGTCAGTTTGCTGTATAAATAGCTAAAATGATGGGAGCCTATGTTATAGCTGTTAGTGGCAAAAGTTGGGTTAAGGACTTCGGAGCTGATGAGATAGTGGATTACAGCAATGCAGAAGAAAGGGTAAATAAAGTAACTAATGGCAAAATGGCTGACGTAGTAATAAACTCTGTTGGAGCATCAGTATGGGACAAAAGCCTTTCGGTACTTGGAAGTAATGGAAAACTAGTCTTCTTCGGTGGAATTACTGGTAGTAATTTGGATTTAAGTGTAATTTATGGCAAACACTTAAGTCTAGTGGGTACAACTGGAGGGAGTAGGAAAGAACTTGTAGAGCTTGTTAGCATTGCAAAAAATCTTAAAGTTAAGGTGTATAAAGTGAGAGAACTAGAC
>ERZ1684502.129-NODE-129-length-17208-cov-1657.271265_pt1 | contig 17208 bp, 20 predicted proteins | sample MGYA00580192_ERZ1684502 | MGnify/ENA primary metagenome ERZ1684502 (study PRJEB41476, sample SAMN13258264) | hydrothermal vent metagenome | biome: caldera [ENVO_00000096]; feature: acid hot spring [ENVO_00002120]; material: acidic water [ENVO_01000358] | place...
CATAAACCATATATTTAAATTTTATCAAAAAAAGTATTTAGTAAAAGTATGTCTGGCTATGCCGTTTGCCCCTAGAGGGTAATTCTAAATACCTTAGGATGTTTTAAGATACTTATTAGCCTCACTATCGCCACTTCCTCTAGAGACTTCCGCCTCGCGTGTGGATCATCCGCGGTCACCATACGGTCATGGGTGGCTTTCATCCCTAACGGCACGAGGGATACATCTACGACTGAAGACTCATTGTCCATGTAGCTTAGAGCAGTGCTCACATCGCCACACAGACTCGTCTTATTCACCCTTTTTCCAATATAAATTTATATAATTCATTTTTAAAATGTTTCTGTTTCTATGCCCAATAACCCTTATTTATATCCTCGATCTTAGTAAAAAGAGATATCTGGAAATACCTAAACGCTTCTACAGTAAATTTCACTGCCGTCTCGTCATCAAATTGCGAAATTTTATTTTTTAGCTCAGTAAAAAATCTTTCTAAATCATTATATGTTTGTTTGCTCAAATCTTGATATTGTGATAAGTCCAAAGCTTTTGTTATCTCATCCTTTGTTTTAGCTTGTTTGACTTTATCATAAATTAGCATAACAACCCCTCTTCCTCCTTTATTACCAAACAGTGCCTCTTGAGGATTTCTTAACCACCTTGCATAAGTAGCTGCTAATTTCTTTGCCTCGTTTTCAACACTCACAATTTATAATTAGAATAAAAAGAGTATTAAAATATATATGAGTGAGATGAAAAAATCATTGCTTCTTTTCTCAGGAGGGTTGGATTCTTCTTCTGCAGCATATTATTTTACTAAAAAAGGATTGTGCTTCGATTGCCTCTTCATAAATTATGGTCAAAGATCAGCAAGGATGCAATTGAGAAGTAGTAAGATAATCTGCGAAAAATTAGGAAAGAGATTGCTAATAGCTGATATAAGAAAACTTAGAGATTTATTTACTTCTAACGAGTGGTTAAAGCCACACGAACCTATAGTTCACAGAAACCTAGTAATTGTTCCATTGGCAATAGCATTTGCAAAAGAAAAGGGATATGACGAAGTAATAATAGCAAGTGTTAAGGAAGACTGCGAATATGAAGGGAATAGACAAGAAATAATAAAGACACTTAAGAGTTTAGGCGAGATTTTAGGCATAAAAGTTTCAACTCCTTTTGCTGGACTTCCAAAATCTTTTTTACTAAAAATTGGTGTTTCGTCGGGTTTAGATCCATTATTAACTTATTCTTGTTTATTAGGGCATAAATATCACTGTGGGCAGTGCAGCCAATGTGTTAAAAGAAGAGAGGCTTTCAGATCCGCTAAAATAGAAGATAAAACAAGATACTTAAATCTTTCTTAATCTTTTAAGAGAGGTAATTAAAGAAGGAAAATCTTTAGCAATTAGATATGGGCTATACCTAGAGCAATCTATAAATCTTTCTATGCAAGCAACTTTTATCCTAGAATCATAAAATCTAGCGGATAGAAGATCAAGAGGTGATGATCCAATTGTCACCACTTCAAAAGGATCCCAACCTGTGGCCTTTATTAGTCTTTCATAAGGTACTTTGGATGGCTTAGTTTTCCCGTCATTTGAAATATAAGGGGAATCAATGTTTAGTCTACCTAGTATTTCCCTAGTAACACTATCACTATAAGGAGAAAGTATGTATACCTCTCCATTCAAATTATAAATTTCTTTCCAATCTTCAAAAACGTCTAAAGTAAACGGTATATCGGCTATATCCCCCTTATATATTCTATAGAGATTTTCCGTTAAATCTATTTTTAGTATAACACCATCTAACCAAACAGCGTATTTCATTAATTAATAATAAAAGTTAATAAGATTAAATTTTATACTTTAACTCATGCAAATAGAAGGTTTTGAATTCCCAGACGACTTGTTATATTATCCAGAAGAGCATGTATGGATAAAAAGTGAGGGAGACTTAATAGTTGTAGGAATTACATCATTAGGTCAATATATGGCAGGGAAAATATTTCAAGTAACTACAAAACCTAAAGGAGAAAAAGTTACTCCTAAAACAGTCGTGTTTACATTAGAATCTGCAAAATGGATAGGGAAGTTTAGACTGCCAATAGAAGGAGAGATAGTTGAGGTTAATGAAGAAGTTATCAAAAACCCTTCATTGCTCAATGATAAACCTTATGAAGCATGGATTATAAAAGTGAAAGGTTCTATAAAAGAAAACAAAGTAATGAAAATAGAAGAAGCCTCTAAGATCTTTGAAAATGACGCTAAAAGAGTAATTAGATAATTAATTTAAATTTCTTTTTCGAGCAAAACATTTTTATTATATTTCTTAGATATAGTAAAGAGAGGGATAAAAATGGCAAACGTCTCAAAGTGTGAGATTCCAGAAAATTTATTGTATTTCATAGAAGGGAAAAATACGGTTTGGGCTAAGCAAGAAGGCCCAGATACGATAACTGTAGGAATAACAGACGTAGCACAAACAATGGCTGGAAAAGTAGTTAAAGTAAGGCTAAAGAAAAAGGGAACAAAAGTAGAAAAAGGGAAACCATTAGCTACAATGGAAAGCGGTAAGTGGGCTGGCCCGGTTCCAGCACCAGCAAGCGGTGAAATAATAGAGACAAACCCAGACGTAGAGAAAAACCCAATATTAGTTAACCAAGACCCTTACGGAAAGGGATGGCTTGTTAAGATGAAAGTAAACAATCCAGAAGAACTCAAGCAATTATTAACTGGAAGTGCTGCAGTCTCAAAACTAACAGAAATTATTAATGGAGAAAAATTAGAGTGTAAGAGGCTGTGAAATGTCTTGGAGGTTTGTTTCCCTCCCTCCTCAAGACGGCTATCATATGATTACCTCTTTTGTCTCTGTTGCTGATTATGTATCTAGAGGAGGGAAAAATACATTTTTAGTTTTTTATAGTGATAAACCTTTTGTGAACGTTGGAGTTCACCAAGAAGTTTGGTTAGAGGTAAACCTTGAATTCACAAAAAAGATGGGTATACCAGTAGTAAGAAGAGACTTAGGTGGAGGAACAGTAGTAATAACACCGGGAGAGCATGACTATTTCATTGTAGTAAAGGCAGAAGAAGCACCATCAACACCTAAGGCACTTTATGAAAAATACTTAACGCCAGTAGTTAACGTTTTACGCTCATATGGAGTTAATGCACAACTAAGGGATCAAGATATTGTTGTTAACGGTAAAAAGATTAGTGGAAATGGTGCAATGACTTATAATAAAGCTGTTGTAATAACAGGCAACATTTTACTTCACCTTGATGTAGACCTTATTAGTAAATGCATTAGAGTTCCCACAGAGAAGTTTAGAGATAAGATGGCTAAAGAGATGAGTGATTGGCTAACTAGCTTAGAAAAAGAACTAGGTTATATTCCGCCAAGGGAAGAAATAAATAAGAAATTGAAAGAAGAATTTGAGAAAAGCCTAGGCATAAAGTTTGAAGATGCAAGCCTAACCCCAGAAGAAATTGAGTTATGGGATAAACTAGCTAAGGAGAAAATGAATGAAGAATGGGTTTACTATAAAGATAATAGGCATCCAGAGTTGCATACTGAGAGATGCGTAAAGATAAACAATGCTGTTGCATTATGCCACTTGGATTATAAAGCAAGGAAGCTAGTTAGAATAACTGTGAAAATTGTTAACAAGAAATTCGATGAGGTCTCAATATCTGGCGATTTCTTCATAATGTCCCCTAGAGATTTTGTTGATTACCTAGAAGATTCATTAAAAGGAGTTGATGTAACTAAGTATGAGGAGGTTATTAAGAGAGTATTTGAGGAGAAAAAACCCAACTTATTTGGATTTACAGCTGAGGACTTGATAAACGCTTTTAAAGAAATATTAAGTAAACCAGAAGTCCAAGAAGTTATATAGAGAGAACAGCTAATATCTCTCTTTCACTAATGCTTCCTAAAAGTGATCTTGCATCAACAACTGGTAAAAATCCAATATTCTTTTCTGCCATTAGCATCCTTGCAGTTTCAAGAGACGAATCTGGAGTTACTTTATAGACATTAACTGTCATGAACCCTTCTGCTGTTGCGTTTTCCAAATCCCTTCTTGCCAATAGCGCCCTTCCTATATCTTTAGCTGAAATTACTCCAATAGGTCTTTTCTCATCTACTATTACCGCATGCCTCTGCCAGTATGATTTCATAAAATCTGCTATTTCTGAAAGCTTTGCATTTTTAGTTGCAACAAGAGGATCTATATTCATAACATCACCAACTTTTATATCTCCAGTAACTTTACAACTTCTGATTAAGTCCCTTTCAGTTACTATCCCAACTATCCTTACACCATCTCCTACAATTAAAGAGCCTATTCCTTCACTTGTCATTATCCTACAAGCTTCTTTCATCTGCGACGTGGGAGTTATAAATATCAAGTCCTTATTCATTATATCTTCTACTTTTCCGTCTATCTTTCTCCAATTATATATAATGTCTCTAATAGTAATTATTCCGTCTTTTTCAACTAGAATCCTCCTAATGTTGTTATTTACCATAATTTCTAATGCTTTAAAAATAGAAGTGCCTTTAGAAACCGAAATTACATCAGTAGACATCACATCCTTTATTATCATTATTTAGCCCTCTCTGGATTGACACCATGTGCCTTAAAACATTCCTCTACCGTTATGTACTTCCACATAGCTTCTGGTTTATAACACTCCATTGCCGGATTCTCTTCTTTTTGCTGAGTTGTAACCATCATGTGAATTCCCAGATAAAATTATATTTTAAAAAAGAAAAAAATTTTACTCATATGAAAGTAAAAGTTGGAAACCTTGATTTAGAGATAGTTGGAGAGGTAGAACTAAACGGAAAGAACTACAAAGTTGTTGAAGTTCCAAGTGCACATGAGTATAAGGGATTTCCTCCATCATGGGAAACTGTTAAAAACTCTATGCTTAGCTGGAGGCCATACTTTAAAGGAAAGATGCTAGAAGTTGAAGGAAAACTTATCCCTATAGTGAATGATGAATACGTGCTTTATCTTGATGAGGAGATGTACGAACTGCTTGTTGATATTTATTACACTTTTAAGGTAAATAAACCATCAATTGAAACAAACGTAAGTACCGTTGTAACAAGACAAATAGAGAAGATTGAGGAAAAATTAAATAGAAATTTAAAACCAGAAGAAAAGACTGATTTATATTTAAGATATTCGATAGAGTTAGCTATACTAAAAGATATTGGGATGATCGTATGATAACGTTCACAGCTGAAGGAGTTTTGGAAGGAGATAAGGCTAAAATTTGTGTAAAAGATCAAGAATTTGTTATAGGACTTTTAGGCTCAGACTATCCAACGCCAGAAGAAGTACTTTTAGCTTCAGCACTTTCTTGCTTAATGTTAACAGTATATTATGTTGCAAATGAAAAAGGACTTAAAATAGAAAAGATGAGTGGATATATAGAAGGGGAATTAGACCCTAAAGGCTTTCAAGGAGATCCCAATATTCCTCCTGGATTTCTCTCTGTCTCTTATGAAATTGAAGTAAAAGCTGACAACAAGGAATTACTGGAAAAGGTGTTAGAAGAGTCTGAAAGGAGATGTCCATTAAAAGACACACTGACAAGAAGTATTAAGGTTAATGTGAAATGGAAGATAATTTAAAACTTTTTAATTTAAAAAATAAATTATAATTATGATGGCAGAAGAAACTCTACTTAAGCCTGGAGAAAGTATATTAAAAGAAATGCAACCTTATATATTCGACTTAATAGACCAACTTAACAATATTTTAACACAGAATGAAGACCTTCTAACACAGAATGGCCTAGCAAGAAGGATATCGGTAACTCTTTCAATAATGACATTACATAGGTATTACCCTGACGTTTTTATGAAAGAAGTATGGGACGATGTATTACAAATAGTAGAGGAGTTAAAGAAGATACCACAAATAACTAACCAACTTAACGACCTATTAGCAGATGTAGATAAATTAAATGAGCTAAAGAAAGAAGCAGGAATTTAACTTTTTCTTTTTCCTTTCATTTTCTTACTCTTTTATTTCTTTATTTCATAAAGCTGATTTTTCCTTAAATATAAGTGATAATACTTATTAGAATGGAATGTGTTTATTTATTTACGATGTGGCGAAAAAGAATTACGCCCAATGAAAAAGCAACAAAAAATAGCAGAACAATTAATGATGAGATTCAAAACTTCATTAAGCTCTTTGGTCCTGCTTGGCTAGTTATGATGGCAGATATGGACGCCAGTAGCACTATTGGTGCAGCAGAAACTGGTGCAATTTTCAAATATGGCTTTATTTGGATTATGTTGCTTCTCATAATTCCTTTGTATATTGTACAAGAGGTCTCTGGGAGAATTGGAATTGTTACTCGTAAAGGTTTAGGAGAAGTCATTAGAGAAAATTATAGTAAACCAATTGCCGCTTTAATGACCATTCCTATGGCATTGACAGACGTTGTAACTTATGTGATTGAATACCTTGGAATTGGAATTGGTTTTGAAATTCTGGGAATTCCTTTGATCATTAGCATACCTGCAATTTTCCTTTTGCACATTCTTATTATGACAAAGAGAAAATACTCTCAGGCTGAGAAAGCTCTAATTGGTATTTCATTTGCGTTAATATTAGGATTCCTTGTAACCTTGTTCTTAAGAGGAATAAAACCATATTCACCAATTTACATCGAGCCTACTCCTTTGTTCTTCTTTTTAGCTGCAGCAAACATAGGAGCAGTTGTGATGCCTTTTATGCTGTTTTTTCAAGCTTCCGCTACAGCAATAAAAATAGATGAAGTTAATTGCAATAATACAAAGCACGCAATTAGCCACATGAGAAAGGAGACCTTGATTGGGGCAATAGTAACGGAGCTTTTAATGGTCATAGTAGAGATGACATTTGCGGGAATACCTATAGATCCTTCATCTTTTGCGAGCGCGTCTCAACTTGCTACAGTTATGGAGCCTTTAGCTGGTAAATACTCACCTATATTCTTTGGTATAGGATTAATAAGTGCTGGTTTCTTGGCCTTAGTAGTTATTTCTTTAGGAAGTGCATGGGGGGTTGTTGAAGCTTTAGGTATTGGAAAAAGAAATGCATGGAAAATATACGTGATTGAGAGTATTCCTGCAGTGACAGTCTCTCTAATTTTGCCATCTTCCCTCCTCATAAACCTAGTACTTGATTTGCTAGTGTTCTTTGTATATACCTTAATTGGACCAATAATTATTCTTGGCATAATATCAAGGAACAAGAAAATAATGGGAGAGTATCACTCTAAAGGAATAAGAGAAATAGCATATTGGGCTTCTGCAGTTTTGCTTATCATAATAGCTATCATTGCGACTTTTTAAAAGTAGAAGTTAACCCATTCGGGACTATGCTTCCTCTTCTTTCCTTTATGTCATATCCTTGGGATTTAGCATACTTTATAAAAGTTTCATCGAGTTTGTCTTTACTATACTTATCTAGTTCGACAAGAAAGTGAGTTAAACTATTAACAAGATTATTTAGGTACTGCTTATCCCCCTCTATAGGCAAGTCCTTGTTAGAGTGATAAAACGGGATTAGATCATCATTATATAATACCATCCCAGGATAGCCTTCAGTAACAAAAGAAAAATGATCAGAGAAAGGAGAAGGCATTTCAATCCTTTTAATGTTAAAGAAGTGTGAAAATGGATAGAGATCTGGAGTAGCTGAAAATACAACTTTATCGGGAAATAGTGCATCAAGGGATATCACAACAAATGTGTTATCCTTATTGTATTGAGAAGAGCCGGTACAGCATCTAGGCCCCTCTTCTGAAGAAAAGAAGACAAATTTTAGCCCATGCTTGTTAAGTTTTAAGTTGGTTAATCTCTCGATTATATCTAATGAAAAGAGGTTATCATGGTAACCAGTTAACCAATGATCAACATGGGCACCCACGACAATATAGTCTTCTCCTTCACTCACAGTCACTTCTAGGTTATAGCTTATAGTGTCCACGAGAGAAGATTTAGCTATTATTTTTACTTTGTCTCCTTCTCTTAGTAGTTTCTCGGAAAAAATAGCTGGAATTTTAGTACCTACACCAATTCTTCTAAGCTTTCCTTCATCGTAAAATATGACCGCTTTATATCCTTTCTTTACCGCCTCTTCGTATAAATCCTTTACTTGAAAGGGGTGTGGAGGCATTGAATAGTACTCAATATCTTTCCCAACTACTCCATCAACTTCTCCAGAAGTATAAGGAAGAAGTGATGCATTTGCTTTTTCTCCATTAACATATACCTCTAGATCATGAACCCATTCTTTTGTCTTTACCTCAACGAGAGTTCCTCCAAACTCACTTTTGAGAGATCTTAGAATTTCTTTCTCTTTTTCACTACCATGAATAACTTCTCCCAATGAGAAGAATTTTAAGGAAAGCACAAAAAGAAAAGGAAAAAGAAAAAATAACTTTTACCTATTTTCCTCCTTTTGTGCCTCTTCTGAGTTTATTGGCTTTCCTAACACTGATGGTGGAAATTGGCTATATATTACACCAGCAATAACTAATAATAATATTACAACATATCCTACTGCAGCGACTTGTGATGGCGTTGGTGAAAATCCCTTGTAATTTTGCGTCTCTGCTATAGCAATTGCAAACATTATTATAACTCCGATGACGAATATAATCTTGAACGTCTTATCTAGCTTATTTAAATATTCTTGGTTTCTAATGACTGCCATTTCCTCTCACTCCCTATAAATTAATTTTGCGGTAATTATCATGGCAATCATGACCATAACGCCAAATTCCAAACCACTTATTGCCATTTGTAATGCTCCACTTAGGATGTGTCCAGATGCACATCCGCCAGCCATTCTTGCACCAAACATCATTATTGCAGTACCACCAAATGACCCTAATGCTCTCAGTCCTTCATTGCTACCAAACCTCTTCTCCCAGCTTGGTGGTATAATCTTTCTAAACGCTGTAAATCTCCTTGTTAGGAATACTGCTGCAAAGAATGAACCTAGTAATGTTCCAATATCGCTAAATGGTTCCCAGCCAATTCCTTTGAATACTATTTGGCTATATTTGAAGTTTGGTAGGAATAAAGCTCCTGCCATCCACGAGTAAGTTGTGGATTCACCAAATATCTGGTGTAAGAACATTTCTAATACAACTGTTAAGCCCACAATTGCTCCCACTGAAACCATGTAGTATCTAGTTACATTACTTTCAACTGCATAGTATTCATTTAATTTCTTTGCAATGCTCTTGTCATCATAAGGCAATCCACCATATGTTAAGAACATTGCAGTATCTCTTCTTTTTGCTATTTCTACGTCTGGCAACTTACCAGTTACAGTTCCTCTTATACAGCTATGAATTCCTCCTTTATATCTTGGCATATAATATGCAATTGTGAAAAACACTGCAGCATATACTAATGAGATTAGGAACAAGTCAATTGGAGTTAAACCGTCCCAGGGTATTAAGTATTCCTTGCCTGCAGGATGAGCAGCTCCAATTATAACACTACCGAAGTTTAATGTATTAACTAACCATTGACCTGCAGGAGTTTGGAACAAAGCTGTCCATGCAGCTGCTCCTACTAAACCTCCTAAAATTGCATATATTGCATCTCTTCTTCCTTCGCCAAGTGCCATCCATGTTGAACCAGGGAAGTACCCAGATATTGCCAAACCAATTCCGAACAAAAATCCACCTAAGCCAACGCCAATTATATATAAAGGCTTTGGAGACCAGTGAAAACCTATTCCTGCAGCGTAAAGTGCATACATCACGGGTGTTGAAACAGCAACTCCAATAAGTATACAGTCCACAAATAGCCTATCTTCCCATTTCGCTAGTCTAATTAAAGTTTCTGGATTTCCTATTCCCCATGCTTCAGCAGCTGCTCCAATTATAAAACCTATTATTATTCCAACCCATAGTGGTGCAGTTACAGTTATCATTTCACTTTCACCAACTATTGTGTATATTATTCGAAGATAATATTTTTATATTACTAAAAATAGTTTAAAAATAATTAACTGAGTTAATTTATTCGTAGACAAACAAAATATCTAATCCGATCGAACTTTAACCCTATTTAACCGGGGAATAAAAGTTAATAAATAGGAAAAGAGAGTAACTATTATGCAACAGTTAGTTCTTCAACAAAAAGAAGATAAAATACAATTAAAGGAACTTGATTCATTGCCGGAGAGATCTATATCTTTCACAACAATAATAGATTCTACAAGAATGGATTAAAATAAGGTAATACTAGTCTTTTTTGTTCCTTCTCTTTTTCTTACCTTAGAAAACTTAAATGAGACAACAGTTTATTTTAATTCATGAAGATAGTTAGCTGGAATGTTAATGGGTTAAAAGCAATAAATAGAAAAGGAGGTCTGGATGACGTCCTTATATACGACGCAATTTTACTTCAAGAAATAAGGAGTAATGACCTACCTTTAGACCTGCTTTTGAGAGGACTAACCCTTATCCCTTTCCCTGCCAAGAAGAAGGGATATAGTGGAGTAATGACAATACTAAAGGAAAAACCCAAGAATGTAATTAAGGGATTAGGCATAACCGAATTCGATGATGAAGGAAGAACAATTACTGTTGAACTCGATAAATTTTATTTAATTAACGCTTACTTCCCAAGGGCTGGAGATGGATTATCAAGGTTGGATTTTAAGCTAAGTTTTGATAATGAGATCGAGAAATTTATGGATAAACTGAGAAAGGAAAAGCCAGTAATTATATGTGGAGACTTTAATGCAGTAACTGATAGAAGAGACTCAAGTTTCTGGGACGAAACTACTCCGGGTTTATCACCTAAAGAAAGGGAATGGATGAACCACATTTTACAAAAAGGGTATGTAGATGCTTATAGGTTAATAAACCCTGATAAAATTGAGTATACTTGGAGAAGTTATAGGTTCAAAAATAGAGCAATGAGAATTGACTATTGCCTCGTATCTGAAGAGCTTAAAAACAATATCAAGGACTGCAAGGTTTTAAAAATACAAGGCTCAGACCATTATCCTATTCTTCTTGAGATAGAAGTCTGATAGATATTTTGTAAAATCGCTGCTAATTGTGTAGCGTAGCTCTTAAACGCTTGATAGTTATTCTGTAATCTTTCTGCAAATGCTTGCTGGTAAAGATAAATTAACTGAGGATTTTGAATTGATAAAGTTTGTATAACTCTATCTAAGTCCTCTTTCGTGTAATAAGGCATTCCCATTTTTATTGCATTAGCTATTATTAGGTCAACAACAGAAGACCATAAGTAATTGGTAGCTGAGCTTAAATCTCCTTGAGTTTCAGATACTATTGCTTTAGCCCAATTGTCCCTATATTGATTAAAGTATTGATAATCCAATGAGGCAAACTGAGGGACTTGATACTGAGCAGTTTGGAAGCCTTGAGGGACTTGAGGGACTTTTACGTATTTATCAGCTACTTTCTGTAAATATTCATAAAAGAAAAACAGCCCTACTAATATTGGAGCTGATGCTGCCCACATTATATAAGGGTTAGGGACAAAGAATAGGCTTGCCTCTACTAATGCAGCTAGTAATAGTTCTACCGGTACCATTATAAACGTTATTATCCCTCTCATCCAATCATCCCTTCTAATTACTATGTATAACCCAGATGCTGCAGCAATTGCATAAGAAGGTAGTTCAACAAAGGAGTGAGGAAGTGTAAGTAAACCTAGAGCTACTGCAATGCCGGGCAAATTATGTGCTGTAGATACTGCACTTAGTAACATTCCAGTGTTTACTATCGAATAAGCTAAAAATATAATTCCTATAACTGGGATAAAGTCCAATATTGCGACTCTAATATTGTTACCAAATATACTCATCGCTATGCCTATGTAAGGTTGGCTTCTTATTGAATTTTCAAGTCCGTTGTATTGCTGAACTAATGCAGGAGAATTATACGGTATTCCTGCTGATATTAGAAATATTAGAACTTCCGCTACAAACAATGATATTATAAGTTTGCTTATTGATCTCATAAGATTAAATTTTAGCATGGTTAAATAAAAGCTTTCATAAGTCTATTCACACTGCTTAAAAGTATCTCCTCTACTTCTCTAGGGGTCTTATTTAAAGCATAACCTATATGCGACCAACTTCTTCCTTGAAGTACTCTCCCAACTAACGTAGCTTCCTCAATTATGTCTAAATTTATTGGTCTCTCCCAGAAATATTTTTCAGTGATTATATTAATTGCGTCTGCAACCGAATTATAAGGAAGAATTCCCTCTAGGAATGCCTTTATTTTCTCTATATAATATGAATCAAGATCTTCAACCTTTCTATATATTGGTATTGAGTCTAAGAGTTTTGCTAAAGTAATAGGAGATACATTAAAATAAACTTGATGGGCAGTTTTCATTATCTTCATTTTAAGTTTAAAGGAAAGTTGATCAACAATCTTTTTAGTTTCCTCATTAAATGGATATAGAACAATTACTGAGTATCCATTAAGCCCCTCATTTTTCCTTGAAGCTAAATACACCGGGTAAAAACCATTTTTTGACCAGAAGTTCAGAACCTTGTAGTCCATTACAAAGGACGAACCTAACCAATCTAAGTTTTCCTTTTCGGCCTCTTTCTTAATTTCAGAAAGTAGTTTTGATCCTATACCCTTATCTTGATATTCTGGCAAAACTGCAATCCTCACCACTCTCCATCCACGTAGTTTCCCAAACTCGCTTACTCTTTCGTATTTTACTATCCGATGAGGTATTAAATTACCTAAATTACTCTCACCTAGCATTAGACCTTTAACTTTTTCATCTGATAACCCTCCCTCATATACTATTTGTGAGACTCCTAAATCATCTAAAGAGAAAACCTTTTGAAAATGTAAATCGCCTAGCAACATTAAATCATCTGGGGAATTCCTATAATGAGCAGAAACTAATATTCCATAAATTTGTCTGAGCTCACCATCATTCTTGAAAAGTTCTTCTCTTTTAATTTCTCTGAAAGAGCCAGAATATTGCTTTATTTTTGGCTCAGCATCCAATAGCATGACATCATAAATAAACCTCTCTACTGGATCACCTTTAGCATACCTTATTGGAAAATCTAGCGTAATGTGCTTTAGAGTATACTTTTGCTTTAAGTTCATTAAGTACTTAAGAAATGCTTTTCCAGATCCTTCATAACCATGAATAGTTGAAATTAGTACAACCTTATCCCAACTATTAATTAAATATTCTAAAGTTTCCGTTCCAATAGCTGCTGCCTCATCAACTAATATCAAATACCCTTCGTAATCTTTAGCTAGATCGGGGGCAAGCCATCTTACTATTACTTCCCCAGCTGAAACTTCCATGATTTTGCCGTCTTTTGACTTTGTTATCTTATGTTTAACTCCTAGGACTTCTAGGCCTTTTATCAAAAATTTGAAAATCTCAGAAGAAGAGAAATAAGATGGGGATGTTATTATAATAATAGTTGGTTGTCTGAATTTTTTCTTAATTACATAGGAGAGAAAAAGCCCTGCAACTGCAGATTTACCTCTTCCTCTAGGAGCAGTTATTGCTAGAATTCTTTTTTTATTATCGTCATAAAGTATAAATGTTGATTCTTCTAAAGCCTTGTTCTGATCTTCACTTAAACAAAGGTTATGAAGAGAAAGAGGAATTGATGAATTTTGAGGAATTTTAGGCTTTGGCTTATTCAAGCTTTTTTCATTAAAACTCTTAAAACTTACATTCTTACCATCCTTTACATAAATTATCCCGGGATAAGACTTTAGTTTTCTTAAAAATCTATCTTCAAAGTAACTGTCTATCAAGCCGTCCTTTATCAAGCTATTTCGATAAAGTTTGTTTTGATATAAATTATCAGTATAAATGACTGTAAGTCCGCCTCCTCTAGTCATATCAACCAGCCTTGAAATATAATTTGGCCTAAAATCGTCAACAGCATCTAAAATTACCAGATCGTATGTTTCTCCAAGATATTTTTCTGAGGAAGAATAATCTATATCTACCACGGGCAAACCAATATTTTGTTTGAAAAAATTTAGCCTATCTTTTGAACCAGAAACCCATGGATGAAAACCATAAGCGATTCTCGGTTTTTTATTAATTTTGAGAAAAATGTCTATAAATTCTAGACTTTTATCTAAGTAATTTTCACCCTCCACAAAAAGTAAATGACGGTAATAAAAATCGACTGCCTTTTTGAATTCACTGTCCACCGTGCCTTCTCCTACCTCTTAATCCTACTGCAAGTATTATTAAGATTATTATAATTATCACTACGATTATTTCTAACCAGCTTATTGTATATTTACTATTGTTGACTTCGACTACAATACCTTGTGAAACTATATTGCTAAACGGTGAGGGAGATACCTGGACAGTAAATTTATCGTTTTGAACAAATGGGAATAAACCACCAGTCTGGTTCCACAGTAACGTTAATGGTATAGTATAGTTACCTGGGTTGACACCACTGCTTACTTCTATATCATAAGTTACATTTACTTCTTCTCCAGGTGCTATGTCACCCAAAGATGCTTCAGATGCCGTAAGAGCCATTAAAGGATTAGAACTGCTCACATATGGATAGATCACGTTACTGCTACCTAATATAGCTTTTACGTTCTTAGCTGTAGCATTACCAACGTTTTTAATTGTTATTGTAATAGGTACATTAGAAGCTCCTGCACCAAGAGATGAGTAATAGACATGAACAATTTGTAAGTTAGCTTTTGGATAGACCTCCATCTTCACGCTCTTAACATATTTTCCGCCATCATATTTTACTGTAAAATTAAAGTAATAATATCCGGGGACAGTATTATTGGGGATGTTTACAAGGAACGTTATATTTGCAGGCACACCTTGAGGTAATGCTCCTAAATTAAATGAATTCTGGGAGATAACTTGAAACGGAGAGGAAAAAGTCACAGTAACGTTATTAGCTAATGCAGACCCATAATTTATTACTATTGCTTTCACTTCTACGTCATAATATCCTGGGAAGAGCTGAGGAGGAATCGTAAATGCATTAATTGTTATGTTAGGTGAGTATATTACTACTGGTGCATATAAAGTGGTTTTTGTTTGGAAGTATTGAAGTGTGACTGGTATGTAATAAACGCCTGGTGTAGCATTGGGATATACATTGACAGTAACTGTAACGTAGTTATATTCACCAGCTGGAACTATTCCTATATAACCTGATTTTTGTGTAAAGTACAAAGGATATTCTGAATTAAAGAGTAAAGACACATTTAAAGCATTAACATCTCCTAAGTTCCTCACTATAAGCGTCAAAGGTACTTGAGTTTCTCCCGGAGACACTGTTATTGGAGAGCTCATAGATCCCCACAGAGTTGAAACAGAGAAATTAGCATAGCCATTTACATTAACTGTCATGTTAACTGTTTGTTTTACTCCGTTAAAGTATTCTATCTGAATTGGAATAGTGTAGACTCCTTCCGATGCATTTGGATAAATACTTGCATATGTTGTTACTTCAACTGGTTGGCCTACTGGTAGATACCCTACGCTTATAGAAGAGGACTCAAACTTTACTGGATATTGAGATTTTAAGAGAACTGAAACGTTAGAAGCAACTACATTTCCAGTATTGACCAAAACAATAGTTAGTGGTAAATTATTTTCCCCTCCTGCAACTACTAAAGGTGAAGTTAACGAGCCCCAAACTGATTGTGCAGAGACGGTAACATAACCTAGTATTGGAACAATAGCAGAGATGTTTTTACTTATTATAGTTCCATTGGGCAATTTGCCAGAGATTTTTATATAAGCTTTGTATACGCCGTCAGAGGCACTAGGTGATACCTTATATAAGAAAGTAGCATTAACAGAGCTACCAGTAGAAAGCTCTGGGACCGTAATATTCTCTGTATTATTATAATATTTATAAAGGGAAAATGGATATATTGAAAGAGGCGTTATGTTTACATCAAAGAGAGAAGACCCTAGATTTATTATAGTGAACGTAAGCGGAACTGGACTCATCCCTGGCGCTATCAACTGAGTTGTGTGGGCAAAAGCTGTAAGATTAACACTAAGTTGTGTTTGAGAAAAAACTACTAATGACAAAGATAGAATGAAAAGAGATGCTAGAGTGATGCCCAAAATTTTATTCCCTAACTGCATATGCGAAATAGATATATCTAAACTAATAAAACTATCTCACTTGAAAAATAGATATATCGAAATAAAAGATCAGCAAGGATCGAGTAAATCACCCATCATCCCTTGTAAGGTTCATCATCTTAGGCCACCAATTATATTTCTTCAATATTGCTAATATAGCTGGCACAAATATAGGTCTAACTATGAAAGTATCGAAGAGTATTGTTATTCCTACACCAATTCCTATCTCCTGCAAAAACCTCATATCAGAAGATCCTAAAGAAAGAAATGCTCCAGCTAATATTAGCCCAGCAGCAGTAACTACTAGTCCAGTATTTTTAACAGCATTTACAATTCTATCTTCCTCTTTTCCTTTTTCTTCCAAAATCCTAATTATTATAAACATATCGTAGTCTATTCCCAGACTGTACATAATTGCAAACACTATGAGTGGTGTTAACCAATAAAGACTACCGTAAATTAGGTAAAGAATTGCAACACCTACTAAAGAACTTAACAATAACGTTAGACTAAGTCTTAATGGAACTATAATGGAACCTAGAGTTATCATTAAGTAGACTGTAATTATAGCAATTGTTAGAGGAAGAACCTCTATATAATATAAATGAACTGTGTTATCTACTATATCTACTCTTTCTGCATTACTTCCTCCTACAAGATAACCTTGATTAATTAATTGATTTGTGAAGTTAATTGCTCCCTTACTAAATACTGGATAAGGTATATAGACTTCCAATAAAGAGTAGTTATGTGAATAGTACAAGTTAGTTATATAGGTTGGATTTTTAAACAGTGTTTTGCCTATCGATGCAGGCCCATAAACTAATGCCCCTTCATCAATAAGTTTTTGAGTCAAATTGTATATTCTCGAATAAGAGGCATTGGGGTTTCCTTGAATTATAACATAATCTATACTGTAATTATAGAAATGTTCTAATTCTTCTTCTCCTACAACAACATTTGAAGACGGAGGGACAATCTCTCTTATTGATACGTTAGTTGTATGAGTAGTGAAGACATAGAAAGCTC
>ERZ1684502.130-NODE-130-length-17201-cov-43.767118_pt1 | contig 17201 bp, 18 predicted proteins | sample MGYA00580192_ERZ1684502 | MGnify/ENA primary metagenome ERZ1684502 (study PRJEB41476, sample SAMN13258264) | hydrothermal vent metagenome | biome: caldera [ENVO_00000096]; feature: acid hot spring [ENVO_00002120]; material: acidic water [ENVO_01000358] | place...
CTTTCTAGCTACTCATTACCTAGATGAGGCAGAGAAACTTGCTGATAAAGTTGCTGTTATATATAAAGGTAAGATAGTTAAACTATCCTCACCAACTGAGTTGATAAAAGAATTTCAAAAAGAAAACTTGGAAGAGGCGTATTTGTCGTTAATAAATCAAATAGAGAGTGAAAAAGAATGAAAAACATTATACCTACAACAATTGCCATTATAAAAGATAACCTAAGAAGTAGGACGACAATTTTCTTCATAATTTTCTTTCCATTAATCCTAGGTATTATCTTCTCTCTTATTACAGTAGCTCCGCAACCTCACATAATGGTTTATGTCCAGGGAGATAACGCAACAGAAATTGCTTCCTACTTAAACTCCAGCAAGCTCTTTATAGGAATTGTTGGTGGAAATCCTTCTTTAGTTAAATTAAATCAGCAAGTTATGTTCTTGAATATTACGAGCAAAGAAATTTATTATAACCAACTAGAGAGCAACTATGTCCCAGTTCTCCAAGCATATTTATCTCTTTTTCCTCATAAGGATGATTTTCAAGTAGAGGAGTTAATTACTAAGAACACGCCGGTAGCTTATGAACTTTCTGGAATAATTGGGGTTTTAGCCCTATCTAATGGTATGCTAGGAGTTACCGGTGTAGGAAGTGGTTATTATAGAGATAAATTAATAGATATGCTTGCATCATCTCCCTTGAAAGATTATGAGTGGATTGTCTCTTTAATGATTTATGAAGTGATTATTACAATACTCTCAACAGTTGTAGTCTTAATACTTGGCATAATTCTAGGGTTTTTGCCGTTATTGAGCTTATCCTTTATTGGGGTCCTGGCTTTAGCAACTTTAATGTTTTCTGGGCTAGGTACAATAGTTTTTGGTTTATCTCCAAAAGATAAGATAGCCATATCAAATACTGTTGCAACAGTTGTAGTATTCCCATTAATGTTCATTAGTAACGCTTTCTTTTATCCAGGTGAGTTTCCCCCATTATTTAGACCTTTTGTAGATTATCAACCGGTATCAATAGTAAATGATATAATTAGAGATTTATTGATCTATAATAAATTACCAAGTTTATATTATTTTATAGTGATAATAGTTCTAACTTTAGTCTTTATAACCATAGGAAGTAGATTACTTAAACTCAGAGAATAATTATATTGTCCAATACGGTTTTGTTTTTGTAAGGAACGCATATATGCCGTTTCTGGCGTTTTCAGTTTGAACTTGGTCTACCAATCTATCAAATATTAGCTTAAGTTCTTCCTCATATTTTCTATAAATTAAACTTCTTACTTGAGTTAATGATGTTGGGGCCATTTGCTTCAGTTGTTGAAATAACCTGTTATTTATCTCATCAAAATTATTTGAAATTTCATAAACCAGTCCTAATTCTTTAGCTTCTTTTGCTGTTAGTTCCTTTCCCAGAAATTCCATTTCCTTTACAGTCTTCCATCCAAGAATTTCCTTTCCTATTGTAATTAGGACTGGAGAAAAGACGCCTATTTTACCAGCTAGAGATGCAAATTTGGCTGTTTCAGATGCTATAACGAGATCACATCCTAATAATAGTTCTAAAGATGCACCATAGGCAACCCCTTCCACATTTGCTATAATTAATTTCGGGAAATTAAATAAAGTTCTATACATCTCATACATTGTAGAAAAGAAATTTATTGCATATTCTCTATCTTCCGAAGCCTTTTTAAGCTCTTTTATATCTACTCCTGCACCAAAATTTTCTTCTCCTCTTAATATAACAAAGCGTATCCTTCTTTCTTTCTCTAATGCTCTGAGGGTATCGATAAAATCATGCATAAATTTCATGTTTATTAGATTATATTTCCCCTCTTCTTCACTTTTTATTGTTATTTTTATTACTGTTTCCTCTTCTTGAAATGAAAGTCGTGACATTGTTAATGATTAACCTTAAAGATTTAAAAGTCTTAAAGAAGAGTTTTTCGACGTTTCTCAGCTTACTAAAAATTATGTTAAAAATAAAAATATAAACTTTTAAAAATTTTTAAGTAATCGTAAACATATTTATTAGATTTATAAGAATAAATTTAGGTCAGATAAGGGAAAGAGAGATTTAGGAAAGTAGAACTCATCAGATAATATAAGAGGACCTGAAGTATATTAATCTTAGGACTTTATTTTATACAAATTTCGTGTTAGCAAAGCACTAAACTAGGCTATTTCCAGCATACAGCAAAGCTTAAACATTCTTAATAAATTATAATTAAAATAGTCAAAGACTCGATGACGTCCTATGCGCTAAGGGAAATAAAGTGTATAACCTTGAATGAGAGCGTTTCCCAGACCATGTCATTTTTAATTACTTTTACACACTTTTAGATCCATGGTCTGGGTTAGCCCTTGATGTGGTATCATCAGCTTCAACCGCACCGCATGGAGCTCAGTCGAGGCTAACGTCATGAGCTTCCCATTTGTGGCTGTCAACTCCTCCTCAACGCATTGCGAATCATCAAGAGGAGTTTCATACAGCTTTTTTCTCCGTTATTCGCCAGGTATTCATTAGTAATTAGAAGTATTTTTATCGCTAAAACAAACACAGCCTCATGGAGTGGGGTTGAAACTAGTGATATCGTACCAAATGCAAACTTAGATCATGAAACTAAGTTTATGCAACAAAAACTAGGAATAGTGTGACCTGGAAAACACAAAAGACATATTCTAGTTAGATAAAGATTGTATAATTAAAGATACTATGGCAAGCTCAAATGCTTTACATACATAATCATAAGGTCTGCGGAAGAGTGTTTTACAAAATGCATTAAAATTTATGCTATTTCTTTCTTAATATTCTTTCTTATCTTAAAATTTTAAAATTTTAATAAGAGGAATTTATAAAGTGATTTTCCTATATTTTTTATAAAACTATATTATAAGATCGAAAAGCGTATAAGAAGTGAAACAAGATGAAAATAGTCGTAACATATGATAGAGAGTTTAATCTAAAACCATTAGATGAAGCAGAGATTATAGGATTAATAGATGAAGAAAAGAAAGAAGTCGAACAATATGAAAACCCTGGCATAGGAAGCAAAGAAATGACTATGGATGCAATACTAAGTTTAAATCCAGATGCAATAGTAGTAAGTAGAGGCTTCTTATGCCCCGGATCATATATGATGTCTTACGGTAGAATAAAGTATATACCAACAGAATATATAAATTTAAACGATGTATTAAATCATATAGAAGAATTAAAGAAGAATATTAGGGAAGAGTTAGAAGAAAATATGTATGCAGAAGAGCATATGCCTTTCTAACTCTGTAACTCTTCTAATCTTTTTTTAGATTTTTCTATTCTCATTTTATACGCTAGTGATTTCATAGTGTATTACCATCCAACTAGCCATCCCTCCTATCATATAATACCTTTTTTAAACCCTTTCCATAAATATAGCATTCCATATATCGCATATTTGGCTCTATTTCCATGTTCACAAATACTCACATATAATTGAGGTATTTCCATAAGGAAGCTATGGTAAAAAGAACTAAATACTTTTATTAGAATTGAAGACGCTTATTGCGTATGAGAAACACCACATACCCACTGCCTTGCCATTGCTATATGACTATTTAGATTTTTTAATAAATAAAATACCATACAAAGGGAGCAAAATCGAGTTTGATTTCTTATTAGGAGTTACATCACATTCAGTAAGCAAAGTTATGGAAGAAGCGCTATTAGCCTCCTATTTGGAGTTACTCTCCCTCTCAATACACAGCTAATTATTGAGGGATTTTACTTTTTTGTTACTACTTATTAAGAATATTTAAGATTTGCAATACAATAATAGCACCCTCTTAATCATTGCTTAAGTCCTATACTCTATAACATGGTTAGTTCTCTAACATCATCAAGAGCGCAAAAGATGTTATCTAATCCTCTTAAAATTAAACCAAGTGATCTAATTGCTTCTTTTATAGATGAAGAGGGCAACGTAATATTATCATTTATTTTATTTCTATTTTGAAATTTTGATCAAAAACTACGAAATCAATTTATCATAGAAAAGTTTTAAAGGAAGCGATATTATATCTTTTTTTGGTGTATTCGAATATGGATATATTTGAGAAATTTAGGGAAAATTTAGAAATTTATAAGAATTACGGCCTAAATCCTTTGTCTTTAGCCACAGGTTGCGCAGTAAAAGTTGATCTAATTAACACAGTATATCCTGCTTTAAATAAGATAAGGCATATCCTCGAGCAAAGAAATATAACAATATTACCTAGGGAAGATGCAGATATTTTTGTAACGAGAGAAAAAATTGAGATTAAAAGATTAATAAATGGGGGTTCCTTTAATGCAGATAGAGCAATAAGCTTAATACAAGTTAACCAGCAGACAGCTAGTAACCCAGAAGCATTCTCAGAATTCCTTTTAAGAGTCTATTTCTCCATAAAGACTAATAGAAAATTAACAATTGGTAAAGGTCATTCAATAGTCACGACAAAAAAAGATGGGGAAGTAGCTGTCATTGATCTCTTTAAGCTAGATGGAGAAAAAGAGAACTCTTATACAGTAGCTAATAATGATACAATACAAATTGTTGATCCTTTAGATGATCCAGGGTCACAAGTTCAAGTAGATGTAGCGATTTCTAATTCACTAAATGATTTATTTACTAAAGGTGCCTTTCAAGATTTAACTATAATTCCAGTTGTTGATGCTCCAGACGAAAAGCTAAAATCAAAGATCTTATCAAATTATGATAACTATGCTAGGAAATACAACATGGAGTTAAGAAATGAGATACAGCCATCGGTAAATACTTTAATGATGGGAGCTACAGTTATAGGCAAAAGCGATCATGAATTACCCACCTTTTATGATAAAGTAGATGAGAATATGGTAATAATAACAAACAGGTTCTTTGGAGAGTTAACCCCAATAAACGTACATCTATGGTCTCTAGCAGTACCGGAACTTATTGAGATGTTAGAAAGTAGAGGAATAAGTTTTTCTAAAGTTGAAGAATTAAAAGGTAAAGCCTTAGAAATTATGAGAAGGCCAAATATTCATGTAGCTAAAGTTATCTATTCATATTTGCCAGAGTTTGGAAAGCCATTTGATAAGGACTCACATATTGCAATGACCACTGATGTAACGGGGCCAGGTATCTTCGTGATAAAAGAGTTTGCAGAAAAAGCGAATGTTGATGTCGAACTTACTAGTATTCCAATAATTGATAGAGATATTTGTGAATTTGCTACAGAGGACTTTATTATTCCAAATTCTACTATAGGTACTAATGGAGCTATTGTAATGTTTGTGAGCAAAAAGATCGCAGATGATCTAATTGAGGATTTACGAAAAGTAGGAGAAATGCCAGAAGTTATCGGATATGTAAAGGGTAAAGGGAATGGGACTGTATATGCACCTAAGGAAATAACGAAATTAATTAGAAGGGATAATGTTCTTAAACAATTTAAGATCAAGGAATAAACTTGTTTAATAATAAACTTTATTTTCTTTCTCACTAGTTACGATTTATGCGTATAGGATTAGCTGGTTTAGGAGTAATGGGTTATAGGATAGGGGCAAACTTAGCGAAAACAGGAAAATTAGATCTTGTTTACAATAGAACTATATCAAAGGCAGAGCAATTTAACAAGGAATATGGTGTAAAATATACAACAGATCCAAAAGAACTGATTAATTCTGTTGATCTATTAATAACAATGTTGTCTGATGATAATGCAGTTTTATCATTTCTTATGCCTCTTGCCCAGTATTCTAAGGGAAAAATTATTGTTGATATGTCAACTATTTCCCCATCAACTTCGATTTCTATAGCAAATGAAGTTATGAAAAATGGAGGAATAATGTATGATGCCCCGGTTATTGGTACTTCTGTTTTCGTAGAGCAAAAAAAGATTACAGTACTGTTAGGAGGTCCTGAACCCCATATAAATACTGTAACTGACGTTTTGAAAGAAACCGCATCGGCAATACTTTATATGGGTCCAAATGGAATGGGTCTTTATGCCAAATTGGTCAATAATCTTTTGTTAGGAGCCTATGTGGCTACTTTAGCTGAGGCTTATAATTTTGGTATTGCAGCAGGGTTAAAGCCAGAAGATATAAACAAAGTGCTGACAATTTACAGCAGCGCTAAATCCCCGACCTCAGAGCTAAAAGTACCAAAAATGATAAATTCTGATTACTCTACCCAATTTGCGACAAAGCATATGAGAAAAGACCTTGAAATTATAACAAAAGAAACACAAAACTTGCATGTAATCAATCCATTATCAGCTCTAGCTTTACAGCTATATCGTTTTGCAGAAAGCTTAGGCTATTCAGAGGCTGATTTCTCTGCTGTAATTGAGGTTTACAAGAAAGCTTCTTTAAGTAAAAGGTAAAACGTCTTCTTTTCCAGTAAGCCTTTTTCTTCCACTAAATCCTTCTTCGATATAGTGCCAATATTGAATGTCTTTTTCATCCATTTTCCAGCAAAAATATGCAGGTCTATTGTTTATTACTGCAGGAAAATCTACTATTCCCATGTCTGGGTCTCTAAGTATAATGCCTTTTTCAGTTATTTCTTTTACTATTTTGTGTATTTGCAAAGTATATTGAAGTAATGCTTCCCTATCGCCTTTCATTATGGCTTCTTCTATTAAATACCTTATTCTTTTTATTTCCACTAGTCTGGTTTTAAGCCAGGGTATTAATTGTCTTGCTGTATTAAGGTCAAAGTACAAATATTCCATGTATGTGTATGTGTTATATATTACTCTAAAGTAAAAAACTTAGCATAGGCAGATGTCTAACCCCCTCTATGGCTAAGGTATTTAAAGTTTCCGGTAAAATATTTTACATGACCTAAAATGATATACAGAGAAATAGATTTAGATGAGTTCTTAACCTTAATGGCTATGGGATTTTATTGATAAGGTAGCATTTAACCAGATATATCTTAAGGGAGTTGTAATTCAGAATAATCAGCAAAAGTATGGAAGATATAATATAAGTTTTTGTAAGTAATACACGGAAAAGTGATAGAGATGTTTTAGTACATTTCGTGTTTCTCAATTCAAAAACTGGGATTTTAATTTTCAGTGCAACTAAGAAGTTAGTATTGAAGGTTCCGAAGTTATGAATAAGTTAAGCTCAGGTAAGACAGAGCTCTTCACAACTCCGTGGGTTCTGGCTTCATCACCATTGGCCTTTCTCATTGGTGATAATAACCGTTTTACTTCTTGTCTCATTAATCCATTTTTTAACTAAATTTTTTTCTTCTTCATTTAAATGGGCTTCAGGCTCCTCTATTATTATTAACTCTTTTTCCGTACCCCTAATTAAAAATATCTTTAATACTAACAAACTTAGGATATTAGATGTTGCATTATATAATACGTTATCATCTACATAAATATTGTCACCATTTATCCATATCTTGTGCCCTTCTATTTCATCAGAAAAACTTTGGGATAATAACATTGAATTTACGAACTCTGCTGCAATGCCAAAAGTTTTTGGTATTCCAACGCCTCTTTCATATTGGTAAATAAGGTACTTTGAGAAGGCACATAAAAGCCCAGACCTTGATGAAGGTATTATATATGGTTTTATTTTTTCTATCTTAGAATAGTAGAATGAATCGACTTGGAAGTTTCCTTGAATTCCCGAAGATATTTGAATAGGTTTTTCCTTAAATATAGTATTTACTGAGATTTGCTTACCATTTAGAGTTCCAAAGAGTTGAATAGCGCCGAGATCTAGTTCATACTTCCCCTTAAAGTAAGTTGATGAAATCTCTAAATCAGATCTAAGTATCTGGAGAAATATGTTCTCATAGGTTTGTTTCCAACTTTCAAGAGGTTCTTCTCCTTTTAAATAGCCATATAATCTAGGTACGTTATAGGTACTTTTTAATAAATAATAAAGTATTCTGCCGACATAATATTTCTCTTCTCCCTGTTCGTCTAGCACTACCTTCTTTTTCGATAAATTAAGTATTTTTTCTTTGTCATTAACAGTTATTTTTGCGATCATAACTAAAGGTAATTTTATAGGTATAAATTTTTCATATTAAATATGGTCTCAGTAGAGAGATACGATGTATTTCTCGATTTTGATTTTAAGAATTTGAAATATAAAGGCATAGAGAAGATAGATGTATCTACCGATGAGGAATTGGTGTTAGATAATGTTGGTCTATCTATTATATCAGTTAAAGCAAATGGAAAACCTCTACCATTCGAAGTTTCAGGAAATCAAGTTAAGATAAAGACTGGAAAATTTGAGGGAGTAATAGAGATAGAATTTGAGGGAAAAGTAAAAGAAAAGGAACTTGTTGGAATTTATAAAGCACCTTATGATGGAAATTATATAATTTCGACACAATTCGAATCTGTACACGCTAGAGAGTTTATACCTTGTATAGATCATCCTGCTTACAAAGCAAAATTCAAGATTTCTGTTAAGGTAGATAAAGACCTTGATGTAATATCAAATATGCCAATAGAGGAAGTTAAAGATGAGGGTGAAAAGAAGGTAGTTATATTCCAAGAAACGCCTAAAATGTCAACTTATTTACTTTATTTAGGCATTGGAAAGTTTGAGGAGATAAAAGATAAGCTTGGCAATATCGATATTATAGTAGCAACTGTCCCTGGCAAAATAGGTAAAGGCAAATTTGCATTAGAAGTTGCTAAAAAGGTAATTGAGTTTTACGAAAACTATTTTGGGATTAAGTATCAATTACCAAAGTTACATTTGATTGCTGTGCCAGAGTTTGCCTTTGGCGCTATGGAGAATTGGGGAGCAATTACATTTAGGGAAACCGCTTTATTAGCTGATGAGTCTTCATCAATTTCACAGAAAATGCGTGTAGCAGAGGTTATTGCTCATGAGATTGCTCATCAGTGGTTTGGAGACTTAGTAACTATGAAATGGTGGGATGACTTATGGCTAAATGAGAGCTTTGCAACCTTCATGAGCCATAAGGCTATTGCAGAACTTTATAAAGAATGGGATTACTGGGGGACTTTTGTAGATAGCGAAACCTCTGGGGCTATGTTTAGAGATTCATTAACCACAACGCATCCAATAGAAGCCCATGTGTCTTCTCCAGAAGAAATTGAACAACTCTTTGATGACATAAGCTATGGAAAAGGAGCGAGCATTTTAAGAATGATAGAGGCATATTTAGGTCAGGAAGATTTTAGAAAAGGAATTCAACTTTATCTTAACACTTACAAGTTTGGAAATGCATCCGGTGACGACTTTTGGGAAAGCCTTGAGAAAGGATCTGGCAAACCTGTAGCTAGTTTAGTTAAGGATTGGATTACAAAGGACGGCTATCCAGTAGTTTTTGTAACAGTTGATGGCAGCAAGATTCATCTAAGGCAAGAAAGGTTTTACTTAAAAGGAGGAGAAGAACAGACACTATATAAAATACCATTAACAGTCGAAGTAAATGGAAGAAAACTCTCTTATTTGATGGATAAAGAAAGCGATACAATTGAAACTGGTAGTGAAATTAAATCTCTAAAAATCAATATAGATAGGACTGGCTTTTACAGAGTTCACTATGACGATTTATCTTATGTACTTTCAGCAAATCTTTCACATTTAGACAAATGGGGATTGTTAAATGATTATTTTAACTTCTTTATAGCAAACAAGATTAGCTACTCTGAATATGAGAATGTAGCAAAGCAATTTATATATGATAACAACTATCTCGTTGTTAATGAGTTAACTGATGAGCTTTATTATTTGTGGAGAGTAAATAAGGACAAGTACAAGCTAATCTATGATTTGTTGAACTATCAAGTAAAGAACTTTGCAAAAAGAACTGATGAACTATCACGCAAGACGTATAGCTACTTGCTAAGTGCCTATGCATTTATTGATGAGAAATATGCCTCTGGGCTTTCAGTAGCTTTTGATAGATATGACTCTTTAGATCCTAACATAAAAGAGGCAGTAGCAATTGCTTATGCAGTAACATATGGTGAAGCAGCATATGATGTATTATTGGAGAAGTATAGGAAAGAGAAGTTTGATGAGGAAAAAACAAGGTTACTTAACGCTTTACTAAGCTTTAGAGAGCCTTATTTAGTTGTAAATACTATGAGCTTAGCCCTTACTGGAGAAATAAAGAGGCAAGATATAGCAAGAATATTGCCATTTGCTTCTTATAACCCACACACCCGTTTCGCTTTATGGAAATGGATTAGAACCCATATGGAATTCTTAAGAAGTATCTATTCTGGTACGGGGATATTAGCTAGATCATTAAGAAATGCTATACCGTTCCTTGCTTTAAATAATCCAGAAGTAGAGGAATACTTTAGAAGCAATAAGTTCCCAGAAATGGAAATAGAAATAAGGAGCGCTTTAGAGATATTAGAGGCTTTGAAGAGAATCGCCTAAACTTTTTAAAATTTCCTTTATTTTTCTTTCATCTAACTCCTCAAAGAAAGTAACTTCCTCTAGGTTTTCTTTTTTACATAATCCTAGAGGTGTAATTATTCCTTTACCGTCTACTATTACTACTGTAAAACCTATCTTCTTATCAACCTTTACATAAAGATTTTTTTGTATTTCTTTCCTTATACCTTCTAGCTCTGTCTCTCTTTGCCTAACTAATGTTCTAAGTATATTAAGTTGACTAACAAAATTATGTATATTTTTTCTCATAAAATATATCAATATTCCAGAAACAATTACCCCTACAACTAAGGGGACCCAAAAGATGTTCCTTATCAGAAATACACCAATGCCTAAGGTTGCTCCAATTATCAATACTGGAATTATTATCTCAAGATTTTTATACATTCTTTCTTTCCTTTCACTATTTTCAATTTCTTTCAAATAATTTTTTAGTTCATCAATTCCATAAGAGTTTTTCTTACTCTCTAACCACCCCGCCCAGTTTGTATCTTTTGTTATTATATTGACTTTTATGCCTTTAGAGGCTTTAGCTAAAAGTATCTCTGCTATTTCATCGCTTAGCTCTTTTGTTAGTACAATCACAATTTTTTCACTAGAATTAATCAACTCTTTAATTTTGTTAAAGAGTTCTTCACCTTTAATTAGTTGCATTTTTTCACCTTAAATTCTAACAAGCGTGGGTATTGCATTTCCGTCTTTTTTCTTTATTGTTTCCGAAATTAAAAGTTCTCTCATGACCTATATGCAAAGAACTATAAAAAAGCTATACTTATTTTCTTTTTAGATTTTTTGTTTATATCACTTTTATTTATGAAATAAGCAAAATTAACATTAATTATGATAAAATCTAATATACTAAGGTATTACCTCAGTAGAGTCATCAGTAGGATCATAATATAAATCACTAAGTCTGATTATGCCTTGTTCTATTAGTTCCTTAACTTCTGGTATAATCGAAAGAACACTCCTTAAATACTCCTTTGTAACTTCATCTACAATCTTAAATCCTTCTTCTCCCCAGTATTTTTCTTTAGTTGCATATAGACATCTTCCTCCGCAATAGTTTTTGAACTCACAGCTTTTACACTCATCTGGCAAAGGATCTTCCAAAAGTTTAAATGAATCTAAAGTTCCAAGTTCAGCCCATTTTTCTCTAACAGCAATAGGACAAGAAAGAACTCTACCTTCTGGAGTTATTGAAATGCTTTCATAACCTGCACCGCAAGGAGACCCTTTATATTTCTTAAAGAAGTATGCATTTAAAACGCCTAGTATTGGAATAATCTTGACTACTTTGCCTTTCTTAAGTTGTGACATAAAGTAATCTATAAGCTTCTTAATTCCGGGTAAATATGAGCTATAAGCCCATTCCTCAAAGTTCCATCTTTCACTCCAAATTACATTTAATTGCCAATGAATTTTATCAAAAACCCCTAGAGAGATCAGATGCATTACCTCTTCGTATATATCTGAGTCCTCAGTTACAGTCATTCTTGCAATAGTTTCAACTCCAATTTCTTTTAGGTATTTTGCATTTTTTACAACAGTTTTATATACTCCTTTTCCACGGTGTTTATTAGTTATTTCCTCTCTTCCATCAATTGAAAGAAGTGCTACATTCATTCTTCTCCAATATCTTTCTGGCAAAAGCTTGATAGCAGTGCCATTGGTTTGTACTCCCCACCTCTTTGCTTTTATAGTGTCCATTACTTCCATTATGAATTTAGGGTTTAGAAGCGGTTCTCCACCATAAAAGATGACTTTAGCATTAGGATCTTTCTCTATTGCATCCTTTAGTTTTTTGATGTTGTAAATCACTTTCCAAGGTACAATTTCTTTTGGAAAGGATCCACCGCAATAATCGCATTTTAGATTGCATTTACCAGTAGTAAAAACTAGCCAAAGCATTTTAAATCACTTTTAGGAATTCCTTCATCCATTTAATCGCATAATAGTAATCCTCTACTCTAATGTTTTCGTTAAACGAATGTATATTTGAGCCATAATAATCTGCCCCTATGCCGTCAGCTATTTGATTTAACTTTAAGTACCTAGCTATAATTTCCATAGGTCCTGTTCCAGGACTATTAGGCAAAACTACTGGATCTTGAGCATATGCCGTTTTCGCAGACTTAATTAATGCTTGTGCTATTTCACTATTTATTGAAGTTCTATATGGCTTAACTTTTCCATAAACAATTATTTCTACATCATAAGGTGAAATATACTCTTTGAGGAGGTTTAGTATTTCATCAGGATCTTGATCTGGTACTAATCTAAAGTCTATTTTTACAAATGCATAAGACGGAATTACTGTTTTTGATCCCTCTCCAGTATAGCCAGCATATATCCCGTCAATATTACAAGTTGGTTCAGAAACGAGCTTAACTAGGGCATCTTCTACATTTATTTTTTGTTGTGTAGCTTCTTCTAGATATTCTTTATCAATATTAAGAAATTTCTTTTCATCTTCACTTAACGATTTCACCTTGCCATAAAAACCTGGTATTAAGACTTTTCCATCTTCCGATCTAAGAGAACGTAAAACATAAACTAAATCCCATGTAGGATTTTTAGCTATCGGGGCGTACATTGAGTGCAAATCTTTAGGAGTCCTTTTTCTTAATTCAACGTATAAAAGCCCTTTAACTCCCAGAACTATTTGTGGAGCTTCATTAGGGGCTCTCCCAGACCCTTCCCATAATACGTAGTCTGCCTTAATTTTTTCTACGTAGTCTTTTAGAAATTCTTCCATATTAGGGCTTCCAATCTCCTCTTCTCCTTCAAATAAGAATTTTATATTAACATTAAGTTTGTTCTCCTTCATGTATTCAATAATTGCTTGTAACCTAGCCATTAGTGTACCTTTGTCATCTCCAGCACCTCTTGCATAGATTTTATTGTCTTTTACTGTTGGTTTAAATGGGTCAGAATTCCATTTATCTAAGGGTTCTACCGGTTGTACGTCATAGTGATTGTAGATTAATAATGTCTTACTTACTCCAACGTTTATCTCTCCATAAACATAAGGGTTTTTAGATTTATGTCTTATTAGCTCTGCATATATTCCATGATCATTCATATAATCGGCTAAGAATTTAGCTCCTTCCTCTCCTTTCCCTTTTGCAGAGGTAGTGTCTATGTTTAAAAACTCAAAAAGATCTTGCAAATAGTCCATAAGGATTTTTAATTGACAGTAGTAAATTAATTTATGCTCAAATATATCGAGTATACAAGGCACACGATGGCAGAGCCACTACTTAATGTCAACATATACAAAAAGGTAGAAGATGGAAAAATAATCTCTGTCTTTAAGATCTTAGTATATAAAAATATGAGTATTACTGTTTACGAGACAGATAAGCTAGATGGAGGAGAAATTGTAGAGATGGTACCGGGGAACTTAGATTCTGTAGTTAAGATTATTAGCAAGTACTACGATGATAGAATAGATGATCTGACTATTCTCGGAGAAAAAAAGCTCGTAGATGAGTTATTAGATAAGTTGTTCCCAGAATGAAGAGATATTGGGACAGCTGAGCGGTGAAGAGCCATTCATGCGCTGACTTGTCCAAAAACAAACTTGCTGTTTACTCCTAGAGAATCTCTCTAGTCTTTTTAAGATGTTTCCCGTTATTTTTGCATGATCTATGTTTTTCTTAACCGAATATAGCTCATAGATTCTTTTTATCCTCAACAGTATAATTTTTCTGGTTTTTATAACATATAACTTATACTTTAATTTAAGTTTTATTAATTAGAATTTCAGATAATAACTTATACATATCCTTGTCTTTTTCTTCTATCTTTTTTAAACTCCATGGCAAAAGTCCTTTGCTTTTTACTCCTTTAATAACCGATTTTAACCAAGATTCGTAAACCTTTCCTCCGCCTTTCTTATAATAGAATTCTTCTAATCTTTTTATTGCTTCTTCTTCAGATACCCCTTTCACGTTAACTAGATATCTACTTCCTACATACAATATGAATCTTTTTCTAGCATCAGGAAGTCCCTCATTCAATACTTTCTCTATCCAATCATAATTTACCTTTCTAGGCTTTGGCGGGAAAAATCCTTCTACTTCAAAAAGAAACTCTCCCTTCTCATTGTATACTTTAGATGTTTTGCCATCAAATTCAACATATCCTGCTGGAGTATCATCTGGGTAGTGTAAAATTATTCTCATCTAATTTTTAATGGTTGTCCAGTAATTTTTAACCTTACTGCACAGAAAGAGCAAATATCTCTACCTTTAATTGTAGGCCTTCCACATATTTTACAGTAGCTTATCTCTTCTTCTTTCTCATATTTCTCCTTTAGTGCAGGTTGTATTTTATTTATAAAGTTCTCTACTAACCTTAACATAAATCCTGGTATTACTTCTTCCAGCTCCTCTAATTTTCTTCTTATTGTATCCTGAGTTACTCCTCCCACTCTAAAGCTATGTGGGCATGAATCATAAATAAAAGGAATTCCTTTTACAATTGCATAAGTCAATATTTCTTTTTCGTAAATTAAAAACAAAGGTTTAACTTTCTTTATCTTGTATCCGTGTTGTGGTGGAGTAATAATATCTAACCTTGATAGATTGCTAATATCTCCACTATAATAGCCAGACATTATGAATTGGGCCATATCGTTTAAATTATGTCCAGTAGCTATAGTGTCTGCTCTTTCTTCTTCCGCTATTTCAGTTAAAGTATACCTTTTTACTAAACCACATGTACTGCAGACTGGTCTATTTACTTTAAATTTTGCCTCATCTATTGTAAAGCCATATCTGTCTTTAATGCTTACAACACGATAATCAACTCCTAACATTTCAAAATTTTTTACAGCAAATTCTTTGCTCTTATTAGAGTAAACTTTTCCCATATCAATACCTAAATCTATGTGAATTCCTACAACTTCTAATCCGTGTTTATCTGCATACTTTTTCATTAAATGTAATAGGGTAGTGCTATCTTTACCACCAGATACGGCAACTGCAACCTTTCTGGATCCCTCAAACATTTTATACTTCTCTACTATCCTTTCAAATCTATTTTCAAGCCATTCTATGAAATGATCCTTACAAAGTAAAAGATTGGCATAAGGTATTTTAATAATAGCTTTATTATCACACTTGCTGCATTTCATACACAATTTAATAACTTTGTTACTCTTAAATAAATGTATGGAGTTTTTAGCAGAACTCCAGCCCAAAATAAAGATAGAGAAAATACAGAATGAGATTAAAGAATTAGAGCCTTTTGATGGATTTGATTTGCCAGATTCGCCTTTAGGTTATCCTTCAATATTACCTTCGTCGATTGCAACAATTGTTAGAAATGTTTATCCGGACAAAAGAGTGATAGTAAACCAAAGGTTATTAGATGTTAATGAACTTTATGTAGCTTCTTTATCTTTAACGTCCAAGGTCATAGGCTTTGATATAGTATTTACTAAAGGTGATAAGCCGAAAATTGGTAAAGAGGTCGGATATTTGACGTCTGAGCAGGCAATCCTTCTTTCTAAGTATTATAATAAAGATCTTAGGGCAGGCCTTGTAATAAGCATGAGGAAAAGTAAGGAAGAGATAGCTAGGAGGCTAAAATTTGAAGCTGCAGACTTCTTTCTTTTATTAAGGTTAGAAAGTGAAGATCAACTAGAAGGTTTGCAATCAAATAAATTGATCCCTTATGTAATTGTTAAGACCGATAAAAATAAAGAAATAGTTTCTACATTGGCTCAACCCGTTTTTGATGAAAATAAAGTTATTGATTTTATTTATAAGCTAGAGGATAAGGGTGTTCAAGGTGTTCTTTTATCATCCTTAGGAGACACAGAAGCTTTGGTTAGGATAATAAGGAAATATTAATAGATGATGAGAGAAGAAAGCGGAACTATGAAGAGCGGTGTAGGATCTGATTTTATTTTTCTTTCAATTGACTTTTTATATATTCAACAACACATGGCAAAAACTCTTCTACTCTATCATGTATAACTATATCAGCCATATCATCAAGTTCTGTTTCTTCAGCGTTAATAATAATTAATTTCCCTCCATGTTCCTTAACGGTTAATGGAACTAAATTTGCTGGATAAACTGTTAATGAGCTACCTATTGCTAAAACCAAATCACTTTCTCTTGCTATGCTTAACGCTTCGCTTATGTTATAAACTGGCTCACCAAAAAGAACTACATCTGGTCTTATGATTCCACCACATTCGCATCTTGGTGGTATTTCACCTTTATCTATTTTCTCTAATACCGTATTAATATCATAAGTCTTAAAACACTTCACGCAGTAGAATTTCCTCATATTTCCATGAAGTTCCATAACATTTTTAGACCCAGCTAATTGATGAAGTCCATCTACATTTTGTGTTATAATAAACTTAATTAAGCCCATTTTCTCAAGTTCTGCTAAAGCATAATGTGCCTTGTTTGGCGAGGCAATAAAAAGTCCTCTCATTCTCAAGGAATAAAACTCCCAAAAGCCTTTAGGATCTTTATTCAAATATTCTACTGAAGCTAATTCTGGTGAGTATTTTTTCCATAATCCATTTGGTCCTCTAAAGTCTGGAATACCGGAGGCAGTACTTATACCTGCTCCGGTAAAAGCTATTGCAAAAGTAGATGTTAACAACATATCGCCAACTTTATCACATTGCATATGTATAAGATAATTTGAAACAAAATAAAAATAATGATGAATTTGCCGAGTTCGGAAGTGTGAAGATAAGGTCCTCCTAGCTGAT
>ERZ1684502.131-NODE-131-length-17053-cov-44.116955_pt1 | contig 17053 bp, 25 predicted proteins | sample MGYA00580192_ERZ1684502 | MGnify/ENA primary metagenome ERZ1684502 (study PRJEB41476, sample SAMN13258264) | hydrothermal vent metagenome | biome: caldera [ENVO_00000096]; feature: acid hot spring [ENVO_00002120]; material: acidic water [ENVO_01000358] | place...
ATAATGGGTACATCTCTAATGTTCTCTCATAAGCTAATAAATTATAATATTGAATGGCTATCGTAACACCCAATAATATCCCTATACCACTCCCATATGCTCCTAAGAATGTTGCAAGAACCGTTATTAAACCTACAATCAGGGAGCTAAAGAATCCTAAAGGATAGATATATTTTGCTAATATCCCTTCGATTACTCTTGGATTATTCCTCATACCTGGTATTTCAACTCCACTTTCTATCATTTGTTGTGCTTGAGTTGCAGGATCAAGACCAGCAACATCAATCCATAACATACCAAATATGACTGATAGCACTATGAATACTACAGCATATATAACTGCGCCTACCGGATCTAATACTAAAGCAAAGACGCTATGTGGTATATTTGCTGGAGGGAAAAAGAAAGCATTTGCAATATCAGTTAATATACTAGACGCTGTGGGAGAAATGTATGATCCTAGAGACGCAAATAACCAGAAATCTGCGCCTAATACACTAACGAATATCACTGGGATGCTACTAACATATAGGAAATTTAACGGTATAGTAGTTTTTATTCCTCTAAGTCTCTGTGTTGTTACTGGTATCTGTATGTTAATATCAATAAGATATATTATCAGTAGTATGAGAGCTATAGTTGATATTAATCCTACTAAATCTGGGGAATATGGAGTTTTTGTACTTGTATTTACTATGATAGAAAGTATGTTTTTTTTACTCATTATATCTGAAATTAGTAGGGGGAAGAAACCTACAGGTAAATCTTGGTTTTGGACCGCAGCAATTCCGAACATATCCCAGAATAATATTTTTGTTACACCAGCAAGTATGAATAGGCTGATCCCAGACCCTAATCCCCATCCTTTTTGTATCATTTCGTCCAATAGAAGTATTACATAAGTTGCTATAACTAGTTGTATAAATACAATTATAGGAAGCAATAAACTTCTTGTTGCTTTTGTGAAGTCATAACCAAAAAATCCTGCTTCAACTAATATGAATATGAACGCTAATCCTTTTTCTGCTTCAGTAAATTTAACTTGGTCTTCTTCCCTAGCTAAATCCATTTGTATAAGTTTAGAACCAACAAGAATTTGCATTATTAATCCAGCTGTAATTATAGGCCCGATTCCTAGTTGGGCCAATGTACCTTGAGTCGAAGCAAAAATTATTTCCTCGGCTAAAAAATTGCCAAAAATCGAACTAGTTGAGGTTACTCCATATAAAGGTATCGATGCCATTACAAGATATATTATAACTCCTATAAAAGACCAGAGGAGTTTAGCTGCTAAAGAAGGTCTTTCTTTAGGTTTAGTGACTGCCGGTAAATATTCTCCCAGATTAGCAAGGAAGTCTACAAAACCCATGACACTCTAAAAAGCCTATTTATTCGAGGTTAATATAATTTCTCCTCCTAATTCCTTAACTTTCTCGATAGCTTTCTTGCTTGCTTTATTTATTTTAATCACAAACCCCTGTTTCAATCCTTGACTTCCAACTAGTTTATCATAACCCATTTCGGTTAGGTCTATGACTTTCTTTCCATTTTCCTCTTTTATATTTACTAACCTCTTATCTATAAGTTCCTGCAGTTTCCTTATGGTAATCACATTATATTCTTTTGATGTAGGATTAACAAATCCGTGTTTTCCATACCATCTCTGGCCATATTTCACTAGCCAAGACCATTTTTCTTTATGCATTCCTATTTGTCTGCTACCTTGCGCTCCTCTATCTCTATGTTGTCCTTTTCTTCCCCATCCATGATTTCTATATCCTCTATACTTTCTACTTTTCTTTTCTCTTCTGACCGTCATTTTTTTACACCATCCTCTTAATTAACTCATTAATTTTGTCTCCTCTATAACCTAACTCTCCTTTTAAATTATATGGTGTGTTTATTTTTCCTTTAAAACCGCCACTAGGTGGGTGTAACCTAATTGGTAATTTAAAGTAATCATCTAGTTTATGAAGTTTTAGTTGTCCTTCATATATTTTTCTTACAAATTCATCAAAGTTTTCTATTTTTAGTTTACTCTTTAGGAATTCATTATTTATTCTGCTATTTCCTGGTTTTACATACAGCCTACTTAAAAGCAATCTTAATCCTTCATCGTTTAACTCTCCCCAAGTTACATAAGGCTCGACAAGTCTTAACATACCTTTAATTGGTTCTGTATCTTCATATATCATTGCGTTAAATCTCTTTCTTAGTCTTAGTAATTCCAAAGTATCTTGTATATACCATGGAGTTCCTGCGTAACCTCTAATTCTAATTATTCCCAATAAATTAGCAGGCATTTATCTCCTCCTCATCCAATCTAATGGGGTAACAAACTTGTATGTATTATATAGTGCATTATATCCGGCTTTTATAAAATTCTCTGTAGCATATGTTGCACCTCTAGTTAAGGACCAAGCATCTTTTATTCCTGCATAAGTTAATAGTGTTTTTAATGCAGGTCCTACTACTAGGCCTGTCCCTTTTGGTGCTGGCATTAGAAGAACTTCGACGCTCCCTGCTTTTCCATAAACTTTGAATGGTAAACTGTGTGGTTCTCCACATGTACATTCCCAGCTTCCACAACCTCTTCTTACGGGTATTATATTCATTTTAGCATCTTTGATTGCCTTTTGAATAGCTACTCTTAGCTGTTTAGCTTTCCCAGTTCCGTAACTTACATAACCATCCATATTCCCCATTACTACAAGCACTTTGTACCTAGAAATTTCTCCCGCATCTGTTTGCTTTTGTACAATTCTTATATCTATTACTTCATATTTCAGTTTTGGTAAAAGTATATCAACTATCTCTGGTTCAGTTATTGGAAGATTTCTTTCAAACAGTTCTTTCATTGAAGTTATTTTTCCCTCTTTTACTAATTGTCCGACTTTTGTTCTTGGTTTCCACTCTTCTGGGTTAATTACTGGTACTTCTTCAGCCATTTTGAACACCTTCAGTTGCTTTTATCTTATTTAAAATTTCCTCAAAATGTGAGGGAAGATCTTTAGGGTGAAGGCCTCTTTCTAAATACTTAGAAAATAGTCTCTTAAATAGTTCAGGATCCTCAGTTTCGAGTTTCTGAGCATAATGACTAATATGTATACCCTTTATTCTATCTTCTTTTACTCCTATATCTCCTACAGGTATAGTAAGACCAGCATCTATTGCCCCCTTAATTACTGTAAATAATCTATTTCCTTTTGTTGGCGAAAATGGCCCGATATCAGCTACTGCTTCTTTAATTCCAGCTTTTAAAGCTCTGAGTCCTAACAGATAACCAGTAAGATATGCTGCTGGCGTATTGTTTGGATCTCCTTTCCAACCATATTTCTTGACTAGTTCGATCGAGTGCGCTGCAGCTACTATTATATCTCCTTTAGGTTCAAATTTAATAATTTGTGCAATTATATATTTGTTTGTTCTTCTTACAACTAGTCTTATTGCTTTATTTATTATATATATATATCTTCTGTAATAGTTAGTTTTACCTTCTCTTCTTCTTCTAAATTTAACCTTATAGTTAGGGCCATGTGCCATTTACTCCACCTTAACACCTAACTGTTTTAGATAGTTCTTAAGATCAGATAAGCTCTTAAAAGCATTACCTTTGGTCTTTCTATATAACATTCTGTAAGTTTTTCTATCTATTACATTATTATCCCTTAACCATTTTAAGTATTTTCTAATTTTTCTGATTTTTGTTATCCATAATTCTTTTTTGCCTTGTCTTGCCCCCGCAGGGCCTTTTCTACTTCCTCTTTTTCTTCTTTCTCCTCTTTTTCTTCTTTTCTCCTTCTTTTCTTTAAGTCTTCCTCCGCTTATTCCTTTCTTTGGCTCTATTATTATTTTGCCTTCTTTAATTAAACTCTTAATTTCTTTACGTGTTATTGCTCCTTCTATCTCCTCTAAAAATTCTGTATTAAATCTTATTCTTTTTTCACCCGCTTTTGCAATTTGGGCTGCGAGCCTTCTTTGTAACCGGAAATCAGGCATTTTTTCACCCGTTTGCTACTTTTACTCCTAATTGCTTAGCCTTTTCAACTAATTCCAGTTTCTTTTTTAAACCTAGCGCTGAAGAAAAAACTATAATCGCTCTTTCTTTCTCTTTTAAGTTAGCAACTTTCTCTAAATCTTTTTCATTTCTTATATATACAGGAATTAGGCCAGAAGGATGTAAACCTCTAATATCCTTAGGTGTCCTATAACCTACTTTAACTCTTGGTGGATATCCTTTTAATTCAAGTCGCATCGCATTGTCTCTACCTTTTGGTTTTCTCCAAGTTTCTTGTCTTCCTATTCTATTATATTTATCCCAATCATATCTTAGGAACTCTACCTTTTTACTTCTTATCTTCCTTATCTTTTCTTGTATTTTTCTAATTTCATTCTTTAGGCTCACTACTAATCACCTCTTTTTTATAGATATAAATTCCATCAGCAAAAACTCTTCTATCAAAACCAGAAATTTTTGCAGAAGATTCTATGTTAGCTGCGGTTTGTCCAACCATTTCTATGTCTAATCCTTCAACCACAATGTCTTCTCCTTTAACGGAAACTTTAACTCCTGGCATTATTTTTGCTTTTCTTATATTTTTTTCTCCAATTAGGTTCTGGATCTGAACCTCATCGTTAACTACTTTAACTGTTACTGGGAAATGAGTATAAATTATTTTAAGATAATATCTATAACCACTCGTTACTCCGATAAACATATTTTTAATATGAGCAATTAAAGAGTAAAATTGCGCTTTTTTCCTTCTGTTAGCAAATGTAGTTTCTAAAATTATTTTACTATCTTGGACGATGATGGTAACGCCAGTTACATGGCTGAAGTCTTTTTCTATTTCTCCTTTTGGTCCCTTTACTTTTATTTTCATTCCATCAACTGTTACAGTAATTCCTTTTGGTATTTCAATTTCTTCATGTAAATATACAGCTTTCATATATTTCACCTCAATAAACATAACCTAATGCAATGCCACCAATTCTCTCTCTTATAGCATCCTTGTGGGTCATGACACCTTTTGGCGTTGAAACAATTATTATACCAATTTCTTTTGATGGTAAATATCTCCTAATATAGTCTGGTAATCTAAGCAAATCTCTATATTTTAATGGGTATCGTGGTGTTATTGGTCCACATTTATTAACTCTACCTAATAACTGTACAACTATTTTACCAGCTCTCCCGTCATCAATGAATTCGAATTCTCCTATATAGCCTTCCTTTTGCATAACTCTTAATACATTTATAATGAGTTTTGATGCTGGCATAATTACTGCTTGTTTATTTCTCCTTATTTCATTATTATAGATTGTTATTAGCGCATTTGTAAGAGTATTTAGAGCTGGCATATCATTCACCTCGTCTTCTTAAATCCCATCCCATATGCTACTTCTCTAAAACACTGTCTGCATAAGTATAGTCCATATTTCTGAATGACCGAATCTGTGCTACCACATCTTCTACAGACCTGGACTCCTCTTCCATATTTTCTTTCCGCTGGAGGCTTATATTTACCCATTTCTTTCACCCTTCTACAAATATAACATTAAAGTTTTGCTTAAGATATTCTATTATTTCTTCTTTACTTATCATTCTATGTCTCTTTGGAATATGTGCTTGTTTTCTCTTTCTTCTTTCAACTCTAAATCCAGGCCTTATAAATGTCATTACTACATCCATTCCAAATATTCCTATTTCTGGATCGTATCTTGTGCCCGGGATCAAAACATGCTCTGTAATTCCAAAACCTACATTGCCGTAATTATCGATGCTTGAAACCTTTAATCTATATCCAACTGCAGCTAAAGCTTTTTTTAAAAATTCAATTGCTTTCTCCCCTCTAAGTGTTACTTTTACACCTATAGGAGAACCTTTTCTAACTCCAAATTCTCTAATGGTTTTTCTAGCCTTAGTATAGACTGGCTTAACTCCGGTAAGTTCTTGTAGTAGTTGATATGCCTTTTGTAATCTTTCTCCAGCTTCTCCAAGTCCGATATTAACTGTGACTTTTTCTAGCTTAATTTTTTTCATAGGAGTTATTTTTTGTACTTGTGCCTCAGACATTTATTTCACCCCTACATTAGGATCTGGTTCTGTATCACCTATAGTCATAACGTTTTGTAAATTAGTTTGAACAATTTCTCCATTCTTCTGTTCTATTGTCACAATACTATATTTTGCTTTTTTATATTTAGCATACTGAATGGACTTTATAATGCCATGAAGTCCTACGTTTCTTCCACCAATTATTATTGCATATTTGCCTTCTTTCAGTTCATAAGCTTTAGCAACATTTTGGCTTGGTAGCTCTATTTTCAATGTTGTAAGTGTGGGATAATTCATTTCACTAATTTTTTCTTTAGGAATTAAGATGTTTCTGCCATCTTCTAAATTAAGCTGTATGTTTCCATGTTTTACCGTGGTCTTATTTATTATTCTAACGAATTTATATCTAGCATCTTCTTTTGAGATTTTAATTAATGTTAAGAATCTTGTGTTATCTGGAACTACCCTATAATATTGATCAATTGAAGGAATTGCAACAATATCCATTAGACCAATTGGATATTTATAGTCTTTTCTGACTTTCCCATCAACCATTATTTTTCCACTAATTATTATTTTCTTTGCTTCACTAGTGGTCTCAACTATTTTTAAGTAATGTTTTAATAATAATGCAAGTGGTATACTTTCAGATAATTTATGAGGGCCAGAGCTTACTCTAATTGTCCACTTATATTCTTTTTTGCTTATTGGTAGGAACCAAGGAGCTTCGAACCTTGTTATATGTGCCACTTTATTTCACCCCCGTAGTTTGTGTAATTGTAGTTTGAGTATTACTTGCAGTTTGTTCAGTTTTCTTTTTTAAATATTCTTCTCTTGTTTTTCTCTTTCTATCTATTATTTCCTTTCTTTTTGGATCGCTTAGATCTAACTTTATAATCATAACTTTGGATGCATGAATCCACCTATATACTGGAGTCCCATCAGCTTTCTTCCTTGTAAGTCCTTCTATTGCGATTTTACCAGTTTTTCTATTTATAGCAACAACTTTTCCTTCATAGTTAATTATATTCTTATCTCCTCTCAAGACTTTAACTGTGTCGCCTTTTCTTATAGGAAGTCTTTTTATTTCTAATTGTTGCTGCAGTTCTTTAGATAATTTAGCAGTAAGTAACTTATGTCTTCGGTGATTCTGCATATTACGTAGGTATGCTCTTTGTTCTGACGGTTTATGAGATGCCATAATTAGATCACCATAGTTGCTATACTTGCAATCTTAGGCCATCTTTCAGCAGCTTCTTTTGCTATGGGCCCTCTGATTTCAGTACCTTTTGGCGTTCCATCGGGATTCACTAGCACAACAGCATTATCTTCGAACATTATCCATGTTCCATCAGGCCTTCTATATGGCATTCTTTGCCTTACTATTACAGCTCTGAATTTTTGTTTTCTAACCTCTGGTGTACCTTTACGTACAGATACCATGACTAAATCAGCAACATTCGCGAAAGGTATTCTCCTTAGGACACCCTTATATCCATAAATTCCTATAATTACAGCTTCTTTTGCACCACTATTGTCTGCTACAACTACCGTAGTATAATGCTGTAATCCCGGAGTGAGCCCCTTTCTACTTCCTAATACCTGAAGTTTTTCCGACATTATTTCACCTCTTACCTATAACTACAAATGAAATCGACTTAGCAATTGGTCTGCATTCCGCAATTATAACGTTATCTCCTTCCTTTACATCAAGGCAAGGAGGTATATGTACATGTATTCTGCTTCTTCTTCTTTCATATCTTTTATACTTTGCGTCATAGAAGAGATACTCCCTTTCTACAACGCCACTTTTTTGTGCGCTATATTTTATTAATTTCCCTTCTAATATTATCCCTCTCACCTTTAAGCTCCCATGAAAAGGACAGTGTTCGTCATCGCATACTTTTTCGGGAGACTTTATACCTTCTATTCCTATATTTTTAACCAAAGCGCCTTTTTTACCCATTTAAGTCCACCTCTTTTCTAGTTTTCCAATAAGCTTAGAACCTGGGACAATCAATTTTTTGTTACTATAATAAATTTCAAAAATTCCATTACCTTTAAAAATAGTAATTCTTTTTTGAGGAATTTGAATTAAGAAAGTTTTTCTTGTCTCAAAGACGATTATTCCCTCTTTTCCAATTAAATTAGGATCAGAATAACCTAGGATTTTTATTTTATTTCCTATTAGATCAAGCTTAATCATTTCTTGCTCTCCTTCTTTTTCTTTTCTATTTCTTTATTTAATATAGTAAGAATCGTTAATATTCTTGCAATGTCTTTTCTTACATTCCTTATAGATGCGGTATTCTTAAGTGTACCCATTCTTGCCTCAATTCTTCTTTTTAATAGCTCCTGCTGTAATTCTCTCATTTTTTTAACTAGCTCTTTTCTCTTTTCAGTAAGTTGGTCGAGATTTTGATTGCTTATCTCATTTATTTCATAACCTAAAATATCTTTTACCTTCATTGTTTCTCACTCTGTTGCTGTTTGGATTCTTCAATAAAACTAACATTTGTAACTGTAACCATACTTTCGCTTTCTCCCTTAGGTTTCTCTCTAATTTCCATTTTATCAATACTTTTCATTGGTTTTGTTATAATTACCTCAACTCCATAAACTCCTGGTTTTAACATTGCTATTGCAACAGCTCTATCTACTATTTTTTCTAAATACGCTCCCGTTTTGTATACTACTCCTTCTTTTAATTTCTCATATTTTGCTCTTTCAGAAGTAAGTTTGCCACTAACTATTACTTCTGCTCCTAGAGCTCCAGCATTCATTATTCTTCTAATAGTTATAAATGCAGCTCTTCTAAAATGATATCCTTTTTCTAGGGCCACAGCTAATCTAAAAGCCATAACTCTAGCGTTTAGTTCTGGGTTTTCTACTGTAGTGACTGTGATTTGTGGATTTTCAAGTCCGAAATGTCTTTCAAGTACTTGAGCTAATTGTTTAATTGTCTTACCCCCTTTTCCTATAATTAGCGCAGGTCTCCCGGCATATATTATAACTCTAGTTCCTATTGGGGTCTTTATTATTTCAACTCCGGCATATTCTGCCGTATAAAACTGCTTAGCTAAGTACTCATCTACCATGACTTTAGTCATGGATTTTTGCAAGAAGTATTTTTTAATTAGTACCATATTTATGACACCTCCGCTAATATAACTTCTATGCTTGAAGTACGTCTGTACTTGGGGGTTGATCTACCAAATGCCCTTGGCATATATCTTTTGATAGTTATTCCTTTATGAGCAGCTATATGTAGGATCTTTAATTTGTCCATATCCAAGCCCTTTGAATTCGCGTTATTTTCAGCATTTTCAAGAACTTTAAGCACATATTTTATTGCTTTTTTTGGATACCTACCACTCTTTACTTTCCATTTTGGAGATATGTTAGCCTTATGAGAAGACCCATGTGAATATCTCCAAAATGGCAATGCTTCTTTTTCTTCTAATACATTATTTAAGAAATTTTTTGCATCGTTTAATTTCATGCCTCTAATAGCTTTACATACGTTATATAAGTCTCTAATAGATGCTGGTACATTTTTTATTACAGCTTTAGCTATCTTATTCTCTTCTATATTTAATTGAGGATAAGTCCAGTGAGCCATATTATTATCCCTTCATAGCTAGGAATAGACTTGACCTTGTTGCCTTTAATCCCGGTTCACCATGTTCTACTTTCTTCGTTGTTATTGAGAATTCTCCTAAGTAATGTCCAATCATCTCGGGTGTAACCTGGAACTCAACGAATTCTTTGCCGTTGTAGACTGCAAACTTTAATCCTACCATTTCTGGTAATACAATCATATCTCTAACATGTGTTTTTATGGTCTTGTTATATTTTTCTTCTCTTATAATCTTCCTAATTTTTTCTAATAATCTTCTTTTTTCATCTGAAAATCCTCTTTTTAATGATCTTCTTTGTCTAGCAGATAATAATTTTATGAATTCGTCCATAGGCATATTTAGTAATTCTTCTAACGTTTTCCCCCTGTATCTAAATTTTTTCCATTCAGGTGGTATTTCTATTGGCATTATATCACCTTAAGTAATATAGTACATATTTAAAAATTCATGCACCTTCTTTCCTTCCAGTTCTTCTTGCTGCTATATGTCCAACTTTTCTACCTGGTGGGGCGTTTCTTGATACAGTAGAAGGTCTACTAACACTTTGATGTAATCCACCGCCGTGAGGATGAGATACAGCATTCATTGCAACCCCTCTAACATGTGGCCATTTTGTCGCTTTTACTTTATACTTCCAATAATTATTTCCAGCTTTAAGCAATGGTTTTTCTGTAATACCTCCACCTGCTACAATTCCTACAATTGCTCTTGCGTTACTACTTACTTCTGCGATTTTTTCTGATGTAAGTTTTATAAGTACTTTATCTCCAGCTTTTCCTACTACCACCCCATATGTTCCTGCGGCTCTAGCAAACTTACCCCCATCACCTTTTGTTTTTTCAATGTTACATACTATTGTACCTTCTGGAACTTTCCCTATTTCCACAATATTTCCAGTACTTATGGGTATATTGCTTCCTATCTGTATCTTTTGACCTACTATCAATCCTTGAACGGCCGGAACGTAGAATTCAGCTCCATTATCTAACCTTATTAGTGCAAGAGGTGAGTTTCTACCTGGATCGTGCACAATATCTATTACTTTTCCTATATGATCTCCTTCTATATTTGGAATTCTTACTTTTCCTACTCTTCTCCAACCTGGACTCCTAAAATTTATGCCTCCCCTTCCTGCTCTCTGTTGTAGTAGCTTTTTACCCATACCTTTCACCTCATAAGATACCTAACTTATGAGCCACTTCACCTGCTTTATATTCCTTCTTAAGCTTAACATATGCTTTCTTTTCTCCTTTAGGTGTAATTAATGTGTTTACTTTTTCCACCTTTACATTAAACATAGTTTCTACTATTTTTTTGATTTCTGGTTTAGTAGCTTCTTTATCTACTATTATTGTTAGGGTATTTTGAGATTCGATTAGTTTTATTGCCTTTTCCGTAGCCAATACTTCTTTTATTATCATAAGATCAACCTCGTTTCGAACCTTTTACGTAATACATCAATTGATGATTTAGTATAAATCGTTAATCTACCGGGGTGTCCGCCCGGGGCCAAATGTATGACACTTACGTCTTGGGCTGTAACTACATCTACACCTTCTAAGTTACTCGCAGCTTTTATAAAGAACGGATTTGGCTCATGAGTTACTATTAACAAACTTTTTGCTCTCTTATATCTTCTTCCCCTTCTTTTACCCTTTCCTGCTCTAACGTTCTTTCTTTCCTTTGCCCTTTCTATGTCTTCTATGACTTTTAACGCTTCTAAGACTGCCAATACCTCTTTAGTTTTCGTTAACTTCACAAAGTCATCAGTTATTATTATTGGTAAACTTTCCACGGAAAATATATGGCCTCTTTGTCTAACCCAATAAACGTTAGCTGTAGCACTTAAAGCACTTATTATTGCCAACTTTTTCTCTTTCTTATTGATTTCTTCTTCTATACGCTTCTCTACATTAGGAGGAAAAGCTAGTCTTCCTCCTACTGTATTAGGGGCTAACGCTGCTTCTCCGGTATTTTTTACTCTTGGAATTCTAGCTAATCCTAAGTTAATACCAAAGCTTACAGCCGAAGTCCTTTTTCCTGCCATTGGATCTCTTCCTTTTGGCTGAAGAGATTTTGTGAATTCTGAAAGGAATGCTCTTCTTATTAGATCTTTTCTAACTGGAAAACTGAAAAAGGGTGGTAGCTCTAATTCCTCTACTTTGTTTCCTTTAATATCAAAAACTGGAGCTTTTTTAGTTTGTAATTCTATATACATAACTTTCACCCTTGTTGGCTCTCTAGGCTAATATAGGTAATCTGGGGGGCTGATTGTGGATTCCAGCTTGGCCTAATTGGATATCTTAAGAATAATGGTCTTTTCTTAATTCCTATTATAGATCCTTCAATAATTAGATAAGTATTTCTAACCAGACCATAATTTACAAATCCTCCTTTTGGATTAATTTCATTCGGATTATCAGAAATCTTTAGTATTCTCTTATTGTATTCTGTCCTTCTATGAAATCCCATTTGGCCAGGTTGTGGAACATAACTAGGTGTTGATATCGAGGGGCCTCTTGTACCTACTTTTCTACTACCTTTTCTATGCTTATGCCATCTTGGTAATTCTATGACGCCATATCTTTTTATCACACCTTGAAATCCTTTTCCTTTAGTTACTCCTATAATATCAATAAGTTGACCTTCTCTAAATACCTCTCTTACTGATAATGGCTTTCCTAAAATGGAAAGAGTATAATTAAGTTGTGCTTTTATATCTCCTCCGCCTAATGCAATTTCTATTATTTCTGGTTTTTTCTTTCCTAATGCAGGTACTAATTTAGGTTGAGTAGCTACGAGTACTCTTAAACTTATTATATCATTAAACCTATTAGTTATAGTATCTAAATTCTTTTTCATCTTTTCTTTATCTAATTTTAATCTAGCAATTTTTCTTTCTTGAATTAGTTTCAATATATCATCTGGTATTTCCCCCCAATATTCGGTCAATGTAGATGGCTCTCCTTTAGGTCCTATTACATAAGCTCTAATTGCTAAAGGGACAATAGGTGGAGTTTCTATAACGCTTACAGGAACGAAAATCTCTTTTCCGTAAGTGGGAGAAGTGGGTTTATCATCAATCATAAAGATATGGCTCATTCCCACTTTATATCCAACGAATCCCAAAAGTTTAGGCTCATTTAGTTGAAATATTGGCCAACTTTTTGGTGTAGGCAAAATTTCCCTCGCTCTTTTCCTAGGCCTTACTCCTGCCGATCCTCTTCTCGGCGATGAAAGCTTACGATGACCCATTAATTTTCCCTCGTTCCCTTCTTTTTAAACTGTTTACGTATAAAAATGTATCTATCCTAAGATAAGATGTAGTTAAGAACAGATAAAGAAGCTAATAATGCTTCTTCTGCTCTAACGTCTTTAACTCCCTGATTAAGAACAAAATTATATATATATTCATATTTTTCAATTTTCATATTTTTCAGTATGCCACCTTGGGGGGGTCCAATTAAGAGTGTGAGTCCATATTTTTCATATAGCTCTTTTATTTTGTTAATCTCGTCAAATGGGTTCTTACCAGATCTGCTTCCTATAACTAGATTTTTCATTGAGAAAATTTGATCCTGTCCTATAAATCTAATCTTAAATCCATTATAGTAAGGGAACAATTTATAAGGTTTTACTTTTAACGGATTCGAGTTAATCACTAAAATAAACTTGGATTTAGTTTTAATTTTGTTTACTAATCCAAACTCCCCCTTCTCTCCAACCCTGTATTCTCCTTCAATAGCTTCTCTCTCTACGATATGCGAAGGAATATTTACTGGATTTATTAGGCCTGCTTTTTTTAGAGTAGTTTTTAGGGGTACCTTTTTCTTAAGATAGGGAGGTAGCAATGCATAATTAATTATATCAGTTATAGTCTTCTTGATTTTAGGTTCTTTCAAATCATCAACTAAATAAAGATTTGAAACCCTAAAAATTGAAAGAGTTCTAACTATGAAAGAAGTTTTTAATGTAAGTTCGGTAAGAGTTTTTTCAGTAGAAAAAATTGATGTGAATAAAACTACATTAAGGTCTTTTCTTCTAGGGAAAGGAAATATCAAGCTCTGCTTACTCCTATAGTATAGTTTTCTTCCTCAATCTCCCAATTAGTTACTAAATCCCCTTTTGCCTCTCCTACTATCAATTCCTTTGCCCTAGTTTCGGATTTTATATATTCACTCCATTTTTTTATCATCTCTTCTCTTTCTTTCGGTGGCTTAATGGTTAGAATAATATATTCATTTACTTGAAGATTTAGTTGCTTTCTCATAAATTGTATTCTCCTTGTTATATCCCTTATTATTCCTTCTTCTTCCTCCTCCTCACTAATTTCTTTCTTTAATACCACAATACCTTTATCGAATCTTGCAGAGACGTATCCTTCCTCGGTCTCTTCTACTATATTGACATGATTTATCTTTATCTGTAAAGGTTCGCCATCTATTACAGCTTCATGATAACTTTTGCTTATTATATCAGATGCAACTTTCTCTGAATTACTCTCTATATATTCCATGATCTTTGTTGTCAGTCTCTTAAATTCTGGCCCTATCGTACCTCTATTTGGTATTGCCTTTATTTTACTAAATCTTTTATATCCTTCAATGCCAGCTATATCTACTTCTTTAGAGTTTAACAAGAATCGTATCACATCCTTAACTTCATTAGCCATTTTTACATCTGTCTCTGAGACTAAAAATACATAAGCATTCTTAATTGGCCATCTTAACTTAATTCCAGCTTTAGCCCTTGCGTTAAGTCCAGCCTCTCCTATTTCTCTGCTAAGTGTGAACTCTTTTTCTATTTTTTCATTTATTAACTCTTCATTTACTTCTGGTAAGCTCTCCATACTTATAGAATCTTTTCTATTTATAATAAAGCTCTGGTATATTTTTTCCGCAGTAAACGGAATTATTGTGGATAATAGTATTAATGAGCCTTTTAATACTTCATAAAGAACATAGTACATGGCAATTTTATCCGGATCATTAGTTTCGGTCCAAGCCCTTTTTCTAACCAATCTTAAATAGAATCTGCTTATATCATCAACTAGGAAATTCACTACTTTGTTCACAAGTTCGTGAACTTTGAAGTCGTTCATTGCTTCTTTTGCTTCTTTTAACATTTTGTTATATCTAGATAATAACCATAGATCTTCAACCCTTAAGTTCTCCTTTAAACCTTCTAATGAATACTGCAAGGGATTAAAGTTATCTAAGTTCATATATGTTGTTGCAAATACGTAAACGTTCCATATGATATTAAGGTCTCTCTTAGTCTGCTCTAATGCTTTCCATGAGAACTTAGCATCTTCCCAAGTAGTATTTCTTAATAGCCAAAGTCTTAATATGTCTCTACCATATTTTTGTATGACTTGCGAAGGTTCAACATAGTTTCCTAAACTTTTATGCATTTCTCTTCCTTGTTCGTCTAGCATAAATCCATGAACTAAAACAGTAGTATATGGTGCTTTATCAAGTAGTATAACACCAGATCTAAGCAAACTAAAGAACCATCCCCTTAGTTGGTCATGGCCTTCTAAGACTAAGTCTACAGGACCTATATCCTTCCATTTCTTTTCCCAATCCTTACCTAAACTGGCAAAGAAAGCCACACCGCTATCAAACCACACGTCTGTAACATCGGCCACTCTATAAGACTCTCCACCGCATTTTCTGCATTTTACTACTACTTGATCAATCCAGGGCCTATGAAGATCTTCAGGAACTTTATTTATAGCAACTTTTTGTAACTCTTCTTTACTACCAACTACAGTTATATTACCACAATTTTTACATATCCAAATTGGTAGTGGTGTTCCCCAGAATCTTTGTCTACTTATTACCCAATCTCTGATTTCTTTTACTAAGTTTCCTATTCTAGTCTTTCCCCAATCTGGGATCCATTTTACATTATCTATTTCTCTTAATAATTCATCCTTTAATTTTGATACAGCTATAAACCATTGTTCTGTTGCTCTAAGAATTAGTGGAGTTTTACATCTCCAACAAACCGGATATCTGTGAACAATCTTACCTGCATATAATAATGCATTTCTTTCTTTCAAGTCACTAATTATTTCCTCCGAGGCATATCTTACATATTTACCAGCATATTTTCCAGCTTCCGGTAAGAATTCTCCTCTATCATTTACTAGCATAACAACGGGTGCATTTATCTTTTTACTAATCTCAAAATCTATATCACCATGGCCTGGAGCAGAATGTACCAAACCTGTTCCTTCCGATAGTGTAACCTCGTCACCCGCATCTATAACTATGTGATAATCGTCTAATCCTTTTTGTGCAGGCACAATATCAGCTAATGGATGCAAGTAGTGTAATCCTAGAAGTTTCTCCCCCTTGTATGTTTTCAATATTCTGTAATCTTTTATCCCAGCTTCTTTCATTACTTCATCTACTCTATCCTTAGCCATTATTAGGATTTCTCCTTTTACTTCTACTTCAGCATACTCGTAGTCTTTATTTATCATAACAAATACGTTTGCTGGCAATGTCCAGGGCGTTGTTGTCCAAATTACTAAGTATTTGTTATTTTCTCCTTTAACTTTGAATTTTACATAAATAGATGGATCTTCCAGTTCTCTATATTCTGATACTTCATAGTCTGCTAATGTAGTTTCACATCTAGGACACCAATGTACTACATGAACTCCTTTATACAATAATCCTCTTTCATAAGCTTTTTTTATTAGTTTCCAAGAATTAGAAATATAAGTGTTATCGAGGGTCATATAAGGATTTTTCCAATCCATAAAAACTCCTATATCTTTAAAGGTTTGTGTCAATGCTAAAGCGTTATTTAGAGCAAACTCTTTGCATTTGTTTACGAAATTTTCCACTCCTATTTTATCTGTTATATCAGATTTTTTCTGAACTCCTAACTGTTTTTCAATTGCAACCTCAATAGGTAATCCATGTGTGTCATAACCAGGCTGATCATATACTCTAAATCCAGCCAATCTTTGATATCTGAGTATACAATCTTTTAGTACTTTGTTCCACACAGTTCCTATATGAGGAACTGGACTTGATGGATATGGGGGGCCATCTATAAATAGGAACTTCTTTTCTAACTTACTGTTATATTCTTTTAATTTTTCGTATATTTTGTTTTCGTCCCAATAGCTTAATATTTCCCTCTCTATAGAAATAGAATCAAACTTAGAAGGCAAAGGCCTTATCGTAGGGTAAGATAATTTAGACCACCGCTATAATAGATAAAATTCTGCTTAAAAAGCGTTTCCCAGACCGCGTCATCCCTAGTTATTCTTTGACATTTTATGGTCTGAGTTGCCCCTTGGCATGGTATCATTAGCTTCAACCACAGGCTC
>ERZ1684502.132-NODE-132-length-17007-cov-287.323974_pt1 | contig 17007 bp, 22 predicted proteins | sample MGYA00580192_ERZ1684502 | MGnify/ENA primary metagenome ERZ1684502 (study PRJEB41476, sample SAMN13258264) | hydrothermal vent metagenome | biome: caldera [ENVO_00000096]; feature: acid hot spring [ENVO_00002120]; material: acidic water [ENVO_01000358] | place...
GTAAAGAAGTTTATGAAATACTTCCCAGAGAAAGTTAAGGAGGAAGTGAAGTATTAAAAGCTTTGACTAAAAAGCAAGAAATATAGTTCCTTTTTTATATTAACACAGATACAAGCAAGTCTAAAGGTGTTTTTTATTTAGTTAGAGTTCTCTCCCTGATTGTAAGTAGTGTAGTTTTATTAAAAGAGACTTCTTCAGCAATAATGCGAAAGAAACAAATGTTACGTTTAAAACTTTTTATTAGAGAAAGACACAAAATAATGATTTTTTACCCACAAATATTTGCATCCTTTTAGCGTTACTTCTTATCTTATTAACGTGATATCTTCAAACAGAGACATTAAATATGTTGTATGGGTGAACTATTGCAATAACAGAAGTAATAATACCGTTAAAAAGTGTCCATTTAAGAATACTACGCATTTCTCATATTTTTAACGAATAATACTAGAACTCTTACGAAAGTTTTTGGATAAATATAAATACTTCTTGATAATAGTTATAATATGGACTATTGTGAAGCATTAGAAAAGGTATTAAAGAGTAACATAGTCTGGGTCGAGGCTCAATCTTGCTCTGGTGAAAGCATAAATATACTGAAGAGCGGTTGTAAAGCTTTAGAGGACTTATTCTTTAACTCCTCCCCCTTTAAACTCTACTCGACAATGTGCAGGGAAAAATGTGGCAAAGAGTACTTAGATGAACTTCTCTCACAGAAGGACTTCGTTTTAGTAATTGAAGGGGCAATACCTAAGGGTAAAGACCAGCTTTGCTATATAGGTGATATGACCTGCACAGAGTTGATCTCATTGTTGGCTGAAAAAGCCAAAGCAATAGTCGCAGTAGGCTCTTGTGCTGTAAATGGTGGTATAATAAGGGAGCTTGGTTATATTGGCGTTAGTGAGTTTTTAGGTAAGAAAGTCTATGAAGTACCCGGCTGTCCAGCATCAGATAAAATGATGATTGCAACCCTTTATTATGCTTTAACAGGTGGGAAAAGTTGAAAATAGAGCCAATAACTAGAGTTGAAGGGCATTTAGGTGTTGATGTAAAAGTTGAAAATGGCTACTACACAGACGCTAAGGTCAAAATAACTATGTTTAGAGGTTTTGAAGTTTTATTAAAGAATAAAAAGCTAAACCTTGCGCCTAACATTACTGGAAAAATATGTGGGGTCTGTGGGGCAACCCATACACTTGTCTCTATTGAAGCTTTGGAAATGGCAAACGGCATTTACCCATCTTCAGGATCAATTGACTTTAGAAACGTTGCTTATGCCCTCGCAGATATAATGTACAACAATGTTACTGTAGCTTTTCTGTTTGAAGGAATCGACTTTTCTTCTCCTTTTGTTGCTTCCCTTACACAATCTACTTTCGAAAGAGCATTAAATACTTACACCTTGTATAGGGATATTCACGGTTACACAAAGGTCTCTGACTTAATGGATCAACTTTACTACAAGGGGGAAATATACAAAACTGCGTTAAAACTATCAACTAAGTTTAGGGACTTAGCTACAATGATCTGGTTAAGATATCCTCAGCCAGTCTCTTTAAGAGTTGGAGGGATAGAAATCAGAGATCTTGAGGCAGTAGATAAGATAAAGAAGGGGCTTAAAGAAGTTGAAAAAGACATTGAAAAGCTAATATATATTTCGGCAGAGCTTAGGGAGTTTTACAAGGGGGTCTATAAGGATATTGGAGCCAATTTCGTAACTTATGGTCTTTTTGAATCACATGATTATAATGCAAGATACGAGGATATGGATAAGTGGGCCGAAAAGAGATTTATCCCACCAGCATTAATCAAAAATGGTGAGCTAATAACTAGAAATTTAAGGGATATATTGCTAGGTGTACGAGTATATACAGACGGTACTGCTTATGAGGACTGGAAACAATCAGTATTTGAAGATCCGCTTGGGAACAAGGTTGACCTGCATCATCCGTGGAATAAGGAAACTGTACTGAAGAATTTTACTGGTGATTATCTCTTTACGGTAAAGCAATATGACGGGAGAGAAGAGTTTTCCCCTTCTACGGGAGATATAGCAAGGCTTTACTCCTTAAGGTTGAAGGGAAAAGTAAAGACTTTTAACTACGACTGGGAATACGTTGCAAATGACGTTATTGAAAGGCTTTTTGCAAGAGTCTTTATGATAGGTATGCTGTATGATTATATAATGAATTTAGAGGAGAACAAAAAGGACTTTTCACCTAATACATCAAAAGGACAAGATCTAGCAGTTGGAGCACATGATGCACCGAGGGGTGGAAACGCACACTGGATAGTGCAGAAAGGCGGAGTGATTCAACGTTACCAAATTGTAACTCCTACCGACAGGAACTTCAGCGATCCCGTTAAGATGAGCATCATTGGACAGAAAGTTACTGAAGAAGCTGAGAAATTCGAAGGGTTAGATGCTTTAAGAGTAGTAAGAAGTTTCGATCCGTGTTCAGCTTGTGCAGTTCATATATTCACCGATAAAAGCGTTTTGGAGAAGCTGCTATGAAATCAAGAGTTGAAAGAAGGTGCTGTAATGAAACATTACAAATCAGAAAAATGTAGGAGAAATATGTTTAAACCAGTTTATCAATATTCATAATATGGAATACGATCCTTATGATATTGCCCATGTTGGAAAAATAATAGAGATTAATGGTGAAGATGCAAAGGTTAATTTTAATGGAGTAATTAGGTCTGTGAAAATATCTTTAGTTAATGCCAAAGTAGGTGATTATGTTCTAGTTCATGCTGGTTATGCAATAAAAGTGCTTAATGAGGAGGAAGTAGAAGAGGACTTAAAGGATAAGATTAAGTCTCTTCTATCTGAATCCGATTCACCTCCTTCCTAACATCTTCAATGACACTGTTCAAGTTAACTTCATCACTAAGTAAATAATAGAACATTTCATCAAGAATTTCAGAGTATAACTTGTAAATTTTATCATCATTTTTTATATAGTTTAACATGACTGACTGGTAATCCTCGACAGAATCATCTATGTTGTACCTAAAAATAGCAATTTCTTCAATACATCTAAGTAGGGCAGAGAGCTTTACAGTCTCATCAGTTGAAGTCTCTGCCATTTTAAATAGCTGTTTCGCTAGATATGCGTGAGAGTTCATTCCTTATCTCCTCAAATCTTTTATTTATTTCGTCTTTAAGGTAATAGTTGTCAATAATGACCTTAGCTTTTTTACATTCTTTTATTATTTGTAAACCAACTGAAATAACTAAGATTGGCGATGTATAAGCTGAAATAGGAATATAAGTGATCACCATTTCCTTTTCATTTTTGTTCACTCTTATTAGACCTAAGCTAATTATTGGCAGACCAGTCTCTGGCTCTATTACATTCTTTAACTCTTCAAGACACTTTTCCAGCTCTTCCTCCAAATTTAACCGCCCTGATATATCCAGCCCCAGGTTTTCTTAGGTCTAGTTGTGTTAACTTATACTTAATCCCTCCTAAAGCTTTGGCCGCAACATTAAACCTAGCCCACTCATCTAATATTTCCATAAAAGCCCTGGCTTCGTGAATGCAAGCCCCAGCTGAAAAGGCGCCGTGGTTTAGCGTTATTACAACTCTAGGCACTTTCATCCCAACTCCTTGAAATGCTTCTCCAACAGCTTTTGCCAATTCCTTTGTTCCGGGGTGATAATAAGGTATTATTTTGACATCACCTAGTATAGCTGCTGCCTCACCGTGAGTTATCTCTAAATACCCAGAAATTGTTGCGCCCATAACGTAAGGTACGTGAGCGTGAATAACAGCATTTACGTCTGGTCTCCTTTTATAAACTTCCAGGTGGGCATAAGTCTCAATTGATGGCTTTAAGTCACCCTCAATTACATTACCATCTAAATCGACTGCAACCAAATCTTCAGCGGATAAACTCATCCTAGGATAGCCAGATGGCGTTACCCATATTTTCTTACTACCCGGCAATCTTGCGCTTTGGTTTCCGCCAGCGTTAGTTATTAATCCCTTGTAATAAAATGCCTTTACTGTTCTTACCAATTCTTCTTTTAACTGTTCTTCACTGGATTGGCACAACTTGCAGTATGTGTTACCGATCATGTATACCATGTTATTACCTCTTACATTTTGGAACGTAATTGGTGATTTTATGATGAGCCCAAATCCAACAAGTCCCCTCTTGTGATACCATTGGAGCACCTTTAGGGTCTTCTGGTTTACATACTTTCATATACAAGGGACATTCTGGTGGGTCAATTAATCCCATCACCACTTCTCCGCATCTAGCCCCAGTAACATATTCATCCTCCATTGAGACCCCTTTCTTTAACCCATATCTCTCTCTAGCGTCCAAGTCCTTAAACTCGTCTTTAAGCCTAAAACCAGCTTTAGGAAATACTGCTACACCCCTTACATAACCATCTTCAAGGTCAAAGACCTTCTCCATCACATTTTGTGCCTTCACGTTTCCTTCCCAAGTTACTGACCTAGTGTATTCATTTTCTAATTTAGGCTTATTCTCGTATATCTGTCTTAGTAGCATAAAAACTGAAAGTAATATATCAAGTGGCTCAAAACCAGAAAATACTACTGGTTTTTTAGTCCTTAGGAAATATTCATAATACGGTTTCATTCCAGTTATTGTGGCTGAATGTCCTGCTGAGATAAAAGCATCTATTCCTAAAACGTTTGACTCCATTACTGAACCTTGTATTGAAGGAGTATATCTATAACTTACTAGAAAAGAGAGGTTTCTCGGTACTCCAGAGAGTATCTCATAGGCTGTTGCTGGTGCTGTAGTATCCATGCCAACTGCAAAGAATAAGAAGTCCTTGTTTGGTTCTTTCTTAGCCATTTGCACTGCGTCTTGAACTCCGTAAACTACCCTAACATCTGCACCTAAAGCCTTAGCGTCTTGCAAGCTCATTTTAGTCCCCTTAGATCTGCTCATATCACCGTAAGTCATCACTACAACTCCGTCTAAAGCCAATTTAACTGCTTCATCAATATCCTTTGCTGGCGTTATGCATACTGGGCAACCTGGTCCTGCCCTAACTTGCACATTATCTGGGAGCAAAGCTCTTATTCCATAATGTGTTATAGTCCACTCGTGAGATCCGCAGACATGCATAATTGCTATGTTCTCCTCAATTTTGTTTGCTAGTTCATGTATTTTCTCGGTAACGCTTTTTGCGAGAGTTGGGTTCTTGTAATACCTTAAAATCTGTGGGAGTCTCTCCCCTAGTTTTGAGCTGTTTTCTTGACTTATTTTGCTATTTAAAGGACTTTCAACCATTTGTACCACCTCCTATTGCTTCATATAAGTCTCTCCTCCTCTGTTCTTCATCTAACTCCTTAGTCATTTCCTCCCACATCTCTATCGTCTTCTTAGCTTCTTCTTCGTCTACTACTTGGATAGCGTAACCAGCATGAACTAAGACATAATCGCCAACTTTGGCGTTTACAAGGCTTATTAATACATTGTCCCTTATTGTACCAGCACCGAAATCTACCTTAGCAAATTCTCCTTTGATTTCAATTATTTTACCCGGATAGGCTACACACATTTTATTCACCCGAAGAGTAAAGCTTTCTCATTTCTTCAATTTCTAGTTTTGTTAATTTGCTAACTGGCAAATACTCTTCATCAACATAAAGCATTGGAATTCCGCAGTGCTTAGGTACTTCGGTCTCAAAACCACACATTTTACATCTAAGATATTCTATTTTTCTGAACGTCCCTTTAAGGTAATATTCCATTTCTACCCCGCAGTGAGTTGGAACTTCTTCTGTATGCTCACAAACCATACACATTAACTTACCCATTTAGGTCACCCTAACATATCCTAGGTACGGGATCCCCCGTAGGTCTAGTGATCAATCTTTTACCTCCAACGACGGTCTCTAGTATTACTCCTTCCAAGTCTTTTCTCACTTCTCCTATGATTGCAGCATCTTTACCCCAAGGAGTGCTATGAAGCGTTTCTAAAACATCCCTAGCCATTTCTGGTGATACTGCAAAAACAGCCTTACCCTCATTCCCAAGTTCTAACAAATCTAGTCCCAAAAACTCAACTGCGCTTTGAACTTCCTCTTTTACCGGTATATCACTCTCCCTTATGTATATTCCTAAACCAGACTTTTCACTCCAGTCATTCAATAAGTCCGCTAATCCTCCCCTTGTTGGATCTTTGGCATCAGCAATCCCACCAACTTCTAATACTTTCTTCACCATTTTGTTCAAGGGAGCAACATCAGAGGTTACATTAACTTCAAACTCAATCCCTTCTCTGGAAGATAATATTGATATTGCGTGATCCCCTATTGTTCCGGAGACTATTATTTTATCACCATGTCTTATATTCATTGGGACTAGCCATTCATATTTCACTTCTCTACTCTTTCTAAGAACGTTAAGGTTGTGTTTTAACTCTTCTGATGCAATCCCAATGCCACTGGTGTTTATGACAATCTTATCAAGCGAATTTTTCTCCATAACTTTTGTATCTCCAGTAACTATGTGAACCCCAGCCTCTTTTGCTGTACTTTTAATGCTTTCAACAATTTTAGCTAAATTGGATTTTGGAAAACCTTCCTCTATTATCACTCCTAAGCTTAACGCTATTGGATCCCCACCCATCATGCTTATATCATTAACTGTTCCACTTACAGCCAATCTACCTATATCCCCTCCCTTAAAGAATATTGGCCTAACGGTATAAGAGTCAGTAGTGAAAACAATGCCGTTTATTACTGCAGCATCATCTAAAACATCAAGACCAACCTCCCCAAAGCCGTCATAAAGTTGAAGAAAATATTCTTTAATGAGATTATGCATATAAGCTCCGCCAGCTCCATGAAGAAGAGTTACTACGCTTTTAGGATCACTCATCTTACTATTAACTTGCTTTTGCGTATATTTAAATATTTCTTGCAAAGTCTCAAATATTGAAAATATAGTAAATAAACTCACAAAATGATTCTTAACACATTTGAGATAACATGAATAGTCATTGTGGGTAAGATCCCATACTTCTTGGCTATGAAACCCAGGATTATTCCTATAAGGATTGTCCAGAGAAAGAAATAAATTCCGTCAAAGATGTGTAAAAACCCCCATAGAACTCCTTGAACGAAGACGCTTGTGTTATCGGAGATCATGTAACCTCTATAAACTATTTCCTCACAAACACCTCCTACAATTCCTGCAGGTAAAATAAACAAGTAAGAAGGAGATGAAAGCGGAGGAAAGAATGTCATTAGAGCTATCATGATTGGGGTTAGAATTAACCCTTTATTTACTTGTATTCTTAACCTTTTCTTAGTTATCATTTTCCCTAGAAACACTGTAATGATCTCTCCAGCTATTACTATCACCTCAACGATAAGAATTGCCTCTTCTCCTCTGACGGCAGAATACACTAGAAACTCGTTAGGTATAACGATTAGTGGAAGTATAATCCCTGTGAAGAATTCCTCGAAATTCATAATATATAAAGTTTTATATCTTATTTTAAAAAGTTATAGTGATGAAGACAATTTTATGGCTTCAAGGAGGAGCATGTGGAGGAAATACCCTTTCATTCCTTAATGCTGATAACCCTGGAGTTTTAGAGTTTCTTGAGATGCATAATTCTAAATTGCTTTGGCATCCATCGCTTTCTTTGGAATCAGACGAGAAAGTAAAGGATATTCTTAATAAAGTGGTTAAGGGGAAAATTCATTTAGACGTCTTCATATTTGAAGGCACTGTAGTATTAGGTCCAAATAGCACTGGGAAGTTTAATATGTTTGCAGGCAGACCAATGAAAGACTGGGTTAATGACATATCAAAAGTTGCTGACTATGTAGTTGCAGTGGGTGACTGTGCAAGCTTTGGTGGAATACCTGCTTCAGACCCTAATCCCACGGAGTCTACTGGTTTGCAGTTTCATAAAAAAGAGAAAGGGGGATTCCTTGGCAAAAACTTTAGGTCGAGGAAGGGATTTCCAGTAATTAATATCCCCGGTTGTCCAGCACACCCAGAGTGGATAATGACTACTCTTTCTCTAATCTTAGACGACAAATTGAAGGAGGACGACCTTGATGAATACCAAAGACTAAGAACAATTTATAGTACAACAACACAATTCGGTTGTCCAAGAAGCATTTATTTCTCTTACAAAGTCTCCGTTAAGGAGTTTGGACACAGAGAAGGATGTCTTTATTTTGATTTAGGTTGTAGAGGTTCTTACACGAGAAGCCCTTGCAACATCATTTTATGGAATAATCAAAGTAGCAAAACTAGGGTTGGCACGCCTTGTTTTGGATGTACTGAATTTGATTTCCCCACATTTAACTTCTTTACAACTGAGAAAATAGGAGCGGTATACCAAAGAAACTACCTTTAGGCGTTAGTAGAGGAGCTTACACTACACTTTCAGCTATTGCAAGGGCTTCTGCACCTAACTTTTTAGTAAAACCGCTTTACAAAAAGGAGGAAAAGGTGGATTGGCTTGAGTAGTAGAACCCTTTCTCCATTTAATAGAGTAGAAGGGGATTTAGATGTTGAGGTAAAGTTCGATAAGAACAAGGTTATTGATGCAAAAATTATCTCAAGGTTATTTAGAGGAATAGAAGTTATATTGAAAAACAAAAACCCCCTAGATGCTTTGGTTATTACACCAAGAGTTTGTGGGATTTGTGGTGCTTCCCACTTATATACTTCAGCTTCAGCTTTAGACATGATTTATAATGCTGAAGTTCCGATGAACGCAATAAGGCTTAGGAACGTTTTAAGTATGGCTGAGAGTTGTCAGAACGATTTAAGACACACTTACTTCATGTTTTTAATAGATGTTATGAATAAAAAATATAAGGATTACAACCTTATTGATGAGGCAATAAAGAGATGGGCACCTTTAACTGGGTCTTCTTACAAGGAGTGCTTTAGATGGTCTAAAAAATATACAGAGGTTTATGCAATCTTTGGAGGTCAATGGCCTCACGGTTCAGCAATAGTGCCAGGTGGAGTCACTGCAGAACCTCTGCCAAACGAAATTCAAAAAGCCATATCCATTCTCCTTGATATAAAGAAAAGTTATCTGGAGAAAGTTATTCTTGGAGGGAGTATAGAACAATTTTTGAGCACGGTAAAAAGTTATAAAGACTTACTTCAGTGGTCTGAGGACTATAGAGATTCAGACATTGCAAAAATAGTTGAATTCGGATTAGAGGCAAATTGGCACAAACTAGGTTATGGCTCTGGAGTAATGTTAAGTTACGGGCATTTACCTACAGAGGAATACGTTGGGACTCCTTCAAAGAAACATTTTAAGCCAGGCATATTTTTTGTCAAGGAAAAAGAGTTCAAAGAGTTTGATCAAAGTAACATACTTGAGTTCGTTGCGCACTCCTACTACTCTTATAGTAGAGGTGATGAAGTGGGTTTACATCCTTTTGAAGGAGAGACTGCTCCTAACCTTGATGAAAAGAGTAAAACAAAGTACTCATTAACTAAGACGTATAGGTATAAATTTGATGGGAAGTTGTTAGCTCCCGAAGTGGGAGCATTAGCAATGCTTACTGTTTCTGGAAATCCTCTGATTCTAGACATAATAGATAAGATTGGGCCTAGCGTCTTTTCTAGGGTAATAGCGAGATTAACCAGAGTCTTTATCTACACAGAACTAATGATAGAAGAGTTGAAGAATTTTGAATACGGAAAGCCTACATATAAGAAGCCTAAATACGTTGATGATGGGAAGGGATATGGTTTACTTGAGGCACCAAGAGGTGCTTTAGGTCATTGGGTTGTAGTTAAAAATGGCAAAATCCAAAACTATCAAATTGTAACTCCTACACAAATTAATATGGGCCCAGAAGATCCTATGGGTAATAAGAGTCATCTGCCTTTAGCTTTAATTGGGACTGAAGTTTCTGATGTCAGTAATCCAATTGAGGTTTATCATATCGTAAGAAGTCATGATGCTTGTATGGTATGTAACGTACATTAAATATTTTTATTCCATTATCTATATATATTTTCATGCCGGAATGTTGTATTAAAGAAGATGAAGATTTGTGCATCTTATATTCATCAAGGCTTATGGATTTGATCATGAAAAAATATACTTATTCTATCTTAGTACTCCTTGATAAATATGGAAAACTCAGATTTAATGAAATTCAGAGAAAAATTTCTGGCATAACCCAGAGGGCTTTATCAATTAGGTTAAAAGATCTAGAGAAAGTGAAATTAATAGAAAGGGTTGTTGACGAAAGCTCATCACCACCAAAAGTCTATTATAAAATAACTACTGAAGGAAAAGCTGTTAAAAACGCAATCCAAATTTTAGTTAGTCTTGTGAACTTATTAGACAAGGAACAAAAAGACTCATATTTATGTTGATTTGTTATTTCCATTTTTCTCAATTAGGGGTCTTGTAGATTTACCTAGCTCCTTTAACATGTACTGTAAGTATGCTAAGGTCATTTTAACATCTGGATCATCAAAAGACGCTAAAAGCTCAACAATGTTTGATTGACTGTTCTCTTTAACTATTTTTTCAGCAGCCTTAGATAAGCCGTTTGTCATAACATCGAGAACTCCGTGTTGTTCTAGAGTAGTTATTATTTTACCTATTTTATCTAAATGCTTTGCTATCGCAATAATACCATTTATAAAGTCCTCTGAGCTTACCTCACCAGAATCTATCATCTGCTGCAAATCTCCTAATAGCTCTATAACTGCCCTAAATGTAGGCGATCTAATTATCTTTATTAATTTGCCAGATTTTAACAAATCTAAAACAGAGTCAAGAATGCCACTGCTATTAAGATACATGACTATCTCAGCAAGCTTCCTTATTCCTTCCTTGTAATCCTCATCATTTTCGTAATCCCTTTCTGCCATACATACAATTATTTTATTCAAAAATATAAGTTTATTTATATCATGATTTTTCCATTTAATTTAAAATAAGGTCAAATAGATAAATGGAAGAGTTAATATTCAAAAATGTGTAATATAGTATATGGTTGTAAGTTATAAAATAGTCATAAGCGGACTAGTTCAAGGTGTTGGATTTAGGCCATTCATTTATAGGATTGCAGTTAAATCTGGGATAAAAGGGTATGTGCTTAATTTAGGTGGAGGGGAAGTAGAAGTTCATGCTGAAGGGGAAAGAGAAAACATTGCCCAATTTTTGCGCTTTCTCTTCCTCAACTTACCTCCATCAGCAGAAATAGAAAATGTTCAAATGGAAGAGGCAGAATTTAACTCTTATTCAGATTTTCGAATTCTCTCCAGCCTAAATAAGATAAAAAAGCCAAGTGAGATACCTCCAGATTTTTCAGTTTGTAATGAATGCATGAAAGAAGTCCTTGATCCAAAAAATAGAAGATACAAATACCCATTTAACAGTTGCGCTTACTGTGGCCCTAGGTTTTCTATGATGTATAAACTACCATGGGATAGGGAAAACACTGCAATGATTGACTTTCCAATGTGTGAGGAGTGTAAAAGGGAATATGAGGATCCAGAAAACGAGAGGAGATTTGATGCCCAAGGAATAAGTTGCCCTAATTGTGGACCAAGACTATTTCTATCTACAATAGATGGAGAAAAAGTCGAAGGGGATCCAATTGTTGAGACTGCAAAGCTCTTGGAAGAGGGATATGTTGTTGCTATAAAAGGAATTGGCGGTTTTCATATATCAGCTGATCCATTTAATGATGACGTTATAATAAAACTAAGAGAAAGGAAAAATAGGCCACAACAACCATTTGCAGTAATGGCAAGAGACCTAGAGACAGTAGAAAAATATGCTTATGTTTCTGATATAGAAAGATCACTTTTAACCTCATTACAAAGACCTATAGTGCTTTTAAGGAAAAAAGAGCCTTACGAACTTTCGAAATATATCTCTCCGGGTTTAGATAGGGAAGGGTTTTTCCTCTACTACTCCCCCTTACACTATTTACTTTTAGACTCTTTTAAATACCATGTTTTAATAATGACTAGTGGCAATAAACATGGTTTTCCAATGTGCACGAATGAAGAATGCGTTAAAGAAAAATTGAAGGGGGTAGTGGATTACGTCTTGTACCACAATAGGGAAATTGTTAATAGGATTGATGACAGTGTAGTCAGAGTTTCGTCTGGAAGAGTTATGTTACTGAGAAGAAGTAGAGGGTATGCTCCAGCCTGGATAAAGATAAAAAGTAAGTTGAAAAACCCAGTTGTTGCTGTAGGTGCAGAACTACAAAACGTTGGTGCTGTTGCATTTGATGATAAAGTTGTATTAACTCAATATATTGGTGATACAGATGAGCTTGAAACCCTACATGATCTGGAGAAGTACATAAAGCTTTTCGTTTCATGGTATGGAATAAGGCCTAAATTAGTTATTGCAGACAAGAACCCAGCTTATCAAAGCGTGTACTTGGCTAACAAACTAGCTGAGGAATTCTCTGCAGAACTTATCCAAGTGCAACATCATTACACTCACGTGTTAAGCGTTGCGGGGGATTATGGCTATGATGAAGGTGTAGGTATTGCAATAGATGGCATTGGCTATGGTGATGATGGCAATGGTTGGGGAGGTGAAATAATAAAGTTTGAGAGAAATAAATACGAAAGAAAATACCATTTGAAGTATGTCCCTTATGTTGGTGGTGATTTAAACGCTATTAAACCATGGAGGATGCTAGCCTTAATATTATCAACTTTTATGAGCTGGGATGAGATAAAAGAAATTGTTAAACTTGAGGAGAGAGAAATCAACATTTTAGAAAAGGTAAGCAAAAAATCAACACTGTTTACTTCAAGTACTGGAAGGCTACTTGATGCAGTGTCAGCATTCCTTGGAGTTTGTGATTTAAGGACTTATGAGGGCGAACCTGCAATGAAGTTAGAGGCTATAGCTAGAGGTGGTAAGATCTTAGATTTGTCAATACCAATAGTAAATGACGAAATAGATACGACTCAAATATTTCGATGGTTATTGGAAAATAAAGATAAGCCAGCAAATGATCTAGCAATTACTGTTCAATATCGCCTTGGTGAAGCTTTAATTAAAGCAGCACTTAAGCTAAACCCAGAAAGAGTATTTGTGTCTGGTGGTTCAGCAGTAAATGAATATATACTAAAGGGGATGATTGATAACTCTGAAGATGTTGAGGTTTTAACACCTAAAAGAATACCTGCAGGAGATGGAGGTATAGCATTTGGCCAAAGCTATTACGCTACCTTTTTTGATTAACAAAAGCCTCCAATTCTCTTTGTAGTAACAAGTTTGTCATTTTCATACACTTTGACCATTGTTACAAAGCAAGTATCTAGAGAAGAAACAGTCAAGGATAATTCAGTAGGGTTTTTAGGATCTCTTATTGGAAGACCTATCACTGCACTTTCTAATGCCCCTTTAGGGGAAGCGATAAAAGTCGTTGGTTGTATTATCTTATATGAGGTTATCTTACCTTTCTCTATCTCATACTTATGAATAAGAGAGCCTCTAATTGATTCAGCGAAAGAGATATAACTTCTGTCATTTGCATTGAATTTCTCACTTTCGAAATTACCTTCGTTTATTTCACTTAAAAGTTTTGCAAGCACTTTAATCCTAGATATTTCTCTTAACAAGGGAGAAGGACCAAGCTCTTTGAAGTATTTAATAACAAGAGGATCGAATGTTAATGCTTGAGCTAATGGGCCTACTTCTACTTTCTTACCGTTATAAGTAACTTCTAATCCTCTATCGTCAATTAGATTGTAACTGAAGTTTGATTAAACAAATGGAAACCCAACAACTAAGTAATCCCTTAACCCAAAATTCCATGAAAGCGACTCTAACCTCTTTTCTGTTAATAATCTCATATCGCCTTCAAATTCTTCAATGTTTTTGACATTAAGGAAATCTTCAATGCTCATACCAAGCAATTCTCGCTCTATAAACTCAACTACGTCTTTTAACCAGTCCTTCTTAAATTCAATCTTCTTTTTCTCTTCTCTCAGATAGTCTATGTGAGGCCATTTTCCTCCAATTTTTTCCATTGCTTCTTTTATCTTTCTAGAGATTAAACTAACTCTCTTAAACTTATCACCAGACGGAAATGCAAACTTCTCCTCTTTAATTAAGTGGGGAAACCAGTAAGCATAAGGGTGCTTTAAATGGCTATCAATAATCTCTAGGAACATTAATAACTCAGTTATCGTAGTGTTTACGTGGGGTTTCATATATACATATAAGTGGGATTGGCTACAAGTTGCTAAAATCCTTGGCAACACTTCGTAAAAAGTATTTGCTTCTTTTCCAATAAACGATTTTTCAAAGCCTCTTACTTTATTCCCAGAACATTTCGCGTCAACAACTTTTCCTTCTTTTACAATAACATCTAAGTCTATTATCTCCAAATCATATAAACTCATAAAAGTAAATAAGGTTTAAAAGTATAAAAAACATTATTATTTTATGTGTATTAGTTTACCTGCGAAAGTTGTGCAAATTGATGGAATGATAGCTTTTGTAGACTATGGTAATGGGATTATTGAGCCAGTAATAAATAACGCAGATGACGTCAATGAAGGAGACTATGTAGTTGTAAGTTATGGTATGATTGTTAGTAAAATCTCTGAAAAAGAGTATAAAGAAATGGTTGAATATGAAAAGCAAATGAGAAGCTTATTATCAAAATGATTTCCAATTGAAATGTCCTTAATTACCTCTTTCTCTTTCTTATAATCAATGAAGATAAGGTAACGAGTATAACTACAATAGCTAATATATAAGGTAAATTATGACTAGCCGTTTTGTGTATTGTAGTACTTGTTATTTGTTGTATTACACTTGTCTCCGTAGTCTCACTAGGTAATGTTGAATTATAAGCGTAAAAGAAATTAAGCGTATTATTAAAGAACATATTTGAAGTAAAGTTAAATACTAATGGATAGATATAAACTAGAATACCAAAATACCTAGAATCCTTCACAAGATTATTTATCACGCTAAGGCTATTTATACCCTCTCCTACATAAACCCCTATTAGATCAATTACAATACTGTTATGAAATACTGTAAGTTCACCACCATACTGTATTTCTACTCCAACGTCAGAATGAAAAATAGAATTATTAAATATGTTTACAGAATTAGAGTCATAAAGATATACCCCATAGAAGGAAGTATTTGAAATAACATTGTCTTTAACACTTACGTTAGAACTGAATAACACAAAGACCCCACATTGATTATTTATGATGTGATTTTCTGTAATATTGACGAAACTACTGTAATCCCAAACTGAAATTCCGTTTCCATTAGTATTGTTTGCAATAGTATTGAATTCTATTGTAATATTTTTGGATTTCCTTATGCTTATTCCGTCATAGTAAGCGTCACTGATTACATTATGTATAATGGTGACGTTTGAGGAATTATATACAAAAATTCCAAAATAAATACTGTTAGAAATTACATTGTCTTTTATTATTATATTCCTTGAGTTTATAATAGTTATATTCCCGCCTATAATGTTAAGATCAGAAATTACTAAGTTCTTTTTGTCAAAAATGTAAATAGAATGATTTGTTGGAGCAGAAAATGTGATAAGTGGTAAAAAAGATAAGAAGAATAGAAAAATAAATAACAACGCTGTTAGTTTCACGTTTTCCTAATAATTAAATAAATATAAAAACTTTTGTAATATGTACTTTATATAATCTTATGTAATACCCTTGTGTCAGTTTGTGTAATATGAAGTATAGACTTGTGCATATAACACTATTTGACTTATGACGGTTATGCAGTATTAATTTCGAACTATCCAGTTCATTAACTATATTTTAATGAGTAATAAATTGTGAAAATTGAGAAAAAGCAAACATCTTAGTTCTAATTTATACTCTTATTTACTTATCTTGGAATGGAAAACTTTTTATGGAAATTTTCTAAGGTTTTTGTGCTTCTATTTCTAGCTTCTTTATCCACTCTGGGACTACTATATTATATTTCCTAAATAGGAATGCAATACCTATTGCCGTCATTATTGCTAATGTTAGACCATATTCTAAGGTTGTATAACCAAACGCTGGACAAGCCTCTAAAACACCCATGATAATTGTTACAATCATCCCAATCGCTGTTATTGGTGCAAATATTCTTACAAATCAATCTGTTTTTCTTCTCGCAACACTTCTCCACCATGTTATTGTTGATGTAATAGAGTCTAAACCAAACTCAGCTAATAGGAATGCACCGGCAGCAGTTAAAACTAACCCTAAGAACGATTGCACTGTTGGCGAAGTTAATTCCAGAAGTTGCACAACTATTTCCGCTAAAGTCGCTATAACTATTGCGAACCATGGTGATTTAAATCTCTCACTAACCCAACCGAAAGCTTTTGGCAACGGTCCCTCCCTACCTGTAGAATACCATGCTCTAGTTAATATGAAAGCTGTTAACCACAAGGAGGAGGCTGTTGATGCAATAACTGCAATATCCATTAACCAAACGTACTGAGGAATTACGTAAGAAGCCCATCTAGCTAATGGATCTACTGAGCTAGAAAGTGCTGATATTGGCGTTTCAATAGTCATTATTGGCATTACAATCATGTAAATTATGAAAACTGAAAGCAAACCTACAATACCGGATAGTCCAGGCCAATGGTAAGGTTTCTTAGATTCCTCAGCTGCGTAACTGTCTATCTCCCAGCCATCAAGTATTGTAGCTACTATTACCATTGTAGCGGCTAAACTAAGAAAGTATGATGGAGAAGAGAAATACTTCACGTTAAAGAACCAACTCCAGCTGAAAGAGTTTATTACGTGAGATGGCAGAGAGACTAAGCCAATAACAATAAATGATGATAAGATTACTAACTCTGTAGCTAAAAATGCCTCTGTAAACCTAGCTGTTGGTTTCGCTCCTAATAAGAGTGGTATTGCCGCAATCAAAGCCCAAATGATCCCAACCATTGAACCCTAAAACACGCTCAATTCCATTGCCCTACTTATAAGTCCTAATCTATAGAGTAAGTC
>ERZ1684502.133-NODE-133-length-16867-cov-38.587378_pt1 | contig 16867 bp, 21 predicted proteins | sample MGYA00580192_ERZ1684502 | MGnify/ENA primary metagenome ERZ1684502 (study PRJEB41476, sample SAMN13258264) | hydrothermal vent metagenome | biome: caldera [ENVO_00000096]; feature: acid hot spring [ENVO_00002120]; material: acidic water [ENVO_01000358] | place...
CCCGTATAATGCACTGGTGCATAGAAAGTAATATTTACCCAACCATTTGTGACATTACCTGGATATGTCACTGCGAGAACATTTGTAACCCCGTACGCCTGATTGTAACCAGCGAATGCATTAATTTTTGTTGCACTGAAGTTTAACATTTTAACTCCTTGCGTTACATACCAGTTTGGAATAAAACCTACGTTCTTTAACACAGTTGAGTTCCATGGTATGCCATAGTAAAGACCTTCAGGGTCAAGCTGAGTATAGGGTGGCAAATTCAGTAAAGATACATTATACCATTCTCCCGTGTTTGTAACGATTATTGCCCATGATGCATTATCGACCAGAATATCCCCTAATGGTATTACGTTTTGCACCATCATTGATGTATTGAGTATTTGCCCATTTGGCAATATTATATGCGTTATCACGAATGGTCTGTTTGTTGCTAGTTCTACTACGCCATTGTGCCACGTCTCGAAAATCATTGGCTCTTGTGATACTGTTTTTAGATATTGAATGCTTTGTGCAGAATAGTTTGCCTCTTCATTTATCGTATATATTAATAGGCCTAATGATAGCATTAATATTGTTAAAAATATCAATGCAGACAATATTGGCGAAATACCTTTTAGTTTTATTCTGCGTTGCAAAATGACAATCCTTTTTATCATGTTAAAAAATAAAAAGATAAAAAGAAGAGAGCAAACTAAAAACTACTTTGGTGGTGGAGTACCAATCACAGGAACTGTAATTTTAGTTAGATTATACCATTCTCCCGTGTTTGTAACGATTATTGCCCAGCTCTCATTCCCAAGTATTTTTGACACTGGAATCTGATAATGGACTGCTATATTTACGCTCTGCACAGTGCCATTTGGGTAAATTATATATGTGATGTTTACAGGCTCAGACACAACAAGATATGTCTCATTATTTTCGTAGCTCTCAAAGAACAAAACGTTTTGCTTTGCCTTATCGACAGACTCTAATACGTTAGTAGTCGCATTTGTTTGGTTGAAGATTAAGAAAATGAACAGAGAGAAAATAGCTACCAAAACGAGGAGGAAGATTGTCGTACCTAAAATTGTTGATATTCCTTTTTTTATCATTCTGTATCCCCACCGAACTTTTCTACTATAATTTTTGTCCCAAAATAAATAAGTATTGCCAAACCAAAACCAACTTCAAGAAATGTCACATCCCCTGTATTTATAAATGTTAAAATAGACGCTAGGACTAATAAAAATGCGACAATCTCATAGCTCTTCATATATGTAGCACCAGTATAAGGTGACCATTAAGCTGGCTCGCAATCCACTGAATTAAGTAAAATACAGTTGAACCTATTCCTAAGAAGAAGCCTGCCAGTATTGCGTCATCTATTAGCTTCTGTCCAGTTCTCTTTACAAAATCATAATGTATTGGCGAACCTCTCAAGACCCAGCCTATTACCCATGACAATGCGAAGAGGCCCCATCCAAGCTCCATAAATGTTACTGTTAAACTGTGTATAAAATTCAGAATTTTATTTGATGGTGTAATAGCAGTTGAATTGGTTAATGATGTCGTATTGTTCGTTGTAGCTATTGCACTGCTTGAAAAGACACTAGCTACTACTATTAATAAAATAAGTATTTTTGTTAAAGCTGTTTTAATCATCATCATTATGTATATAAGAAAGAATAAAAAAGAGAGTGGTAACCAAAATATAGATGAAATATGTAAGAAAAACAACAAAAATTAAAAATCTTAGAATAAAAAAAAGAGTGTGGTGTGAAATTTTTGGTGAATATAAAGGACTTGGTAAAGGAATCTCTAGAACAAAACATGATATTTGAAAGAAAAGAGGCACTAGACCCAGATTATGTTCCAGCTAATTTGCCAGGTAGAGAGAGGCAAATAAAAGAGCTATCAATAAATTTTCGTGATCTCCTAACAAATGCCGGTTCTACTTCAGTTAGTGTTGTTGTTGTTGGAAAGCATGGTACTGGCAAAACAGTAACGGTGAGGAAGTTCGGCGAGATTATCACAGAGATAGGAAAAGAAAGAGGAATAAAAATTATGTTTGCACATGTAAATTGCCGTAAGCACAGAACTGTTTTTCTTGCTTTAGTTGAAGTTGCAAGACAGATAAATATTATTGTGCCGAACAGGGGATTATCAGCACAAGAGCTTTTCAGAAATCTGCACGAGCATTTAGAAAAGAGAAAAGCATACCTTATAGTTGCTTTTGACGAGTTCGACTACCTTATAGCAACTTCGCCAATAGAGGACTTATATCTGCTAGCAAGAGCTTATGACGAGGCAGGTTTTGCAGAAAAAAGAATTCATTATATCTTCATTATTAGGGATTTATCAAATATAATGAAAATTGACAGAAGCATAAGAGATCAGTTTATGAAGAATGTTATTGACTTTCCTCCATATACTCATGAAGAAATTTACCAGATCTTAAAGGATAGAATTGTAAACGAAAAAGCAATAAGAGAAAACGCAATCGAAGATGAGGCACTAAGATATATTGCTGAACAGTATGATGATGCTAGGCTTGCAATTGAGGCATTAGAACTTGCTGGCAAGATTGCTGAATCGGAGGGAGCCCCAATTATTACTGTTGAGCACACAAAAAAGGCAGTTTCACAGCTAAATCCTGAGTATGATGTTATATTGAGAACTATTAAAGACCTAGATTTGCACCAGCTACTTTTATTGAAGGCGATTTTGGAACTGGATCAAAAGACGCTGTCTATAGATGTTATTGAGAATGAATATAGAAATGTTGCTATAAGAGTAGGAGAAAGACCAAGGAAACACACGCAAGTCTATGACTATATCAGAAAAATGAAAATGCTGGGGTTATTATTGCCAGAACAGAGAAAAGGGAGGGCCACTGTAGTCTCTGTCCCAGACATCATAAGAGAAATGAAAAATGTAGTAGAGGAAGAAATTCAAAATAGACTGAAAGAAAAAGAATATTAATTAATTTCTATTTTTTTACACTCTCCACTAAACTCTCTCAAATCTTCTATGACTAATGCTACTCCAGGGTGGTTCTCTGATATCCATTTATCGTATTTCTTGTCAAGTTTTGATGTATAATAAATGTATATTTTCTTTTCTGGCTCTGCATCAAAATCCGTTGGTTCATCCATTTCAGAAAAAGAAACGCCGTTTAATCCTGCTCTCACTTTTATTCTCCATATTTGTTCTTCTATGTTTTCCCCTCTTAGACATATAACTTTTCTTTTGCCCGCCTTTGCACTTTTAATAATATAATCTGCTATTTTGTCCTTTTCATATTCTCTTATATCATCTAAAGTTATTATTTTTGTCATCCCAATCATAAATCTTGCTTTATAGGTTTATAAACTTTTTTATCAAACTAAATTCTAGATTTATTTCTTGATGAAAAAAGTTTAAATAGGTCTATAGAGCAATATAGTATGGCATGGGCGAGGAAGAACTAGTTAAAAAAAGGAGTTTACTACTAGCTGTACAAGAAATAGAAAGAGCAGGAACGTTACTAAATTTGCCAAAGCCAGTGAAGGATGAGGCCGCAGTGATATTTAAAGAGGCACTTGAGAAGGGAATATTGAAAGGCAGAAGTGTAGAAAGTGTTGTCGCCGCATCAATTTACATTGCTTGCAGGAAATTAAAAGTACCAATATTGTTTGATGAAATAAAGAAGTACTTTAATGTAAAAGATGGGGAGCTGAAGGGTGCTTATAAAGCTATTGTATTAGGGTTGGGACTTAAGTTCCCTTCAGTAGATCTTGAGGAATTAGTAAACAAAATTGGAGAGAAGCTAAACTTGAGTGAAGCCACAATAAAACAAGCGAAGGAAATAATAGAGAAAATTAAGAATTCTGACTATGCTGTTGGGAAAGATCCTGCAGGGCTTGCAGCAGCTACAATATATATTGCTGGGCTAATTACTGGAGAACATAAATTACAAAAAGAGATTGCTGAGGTTGCGGGAGTAACAGAAGTGACACTCAGAACTAGGTATAGGGAAATAATGAAAATATTAAACATAAAGTTGCCTGAAGAACAGAGCAAATGAAGTCTTTCCCTCATGGTGTTCAAGTTTTTTCTTTCTCTTTTTAAATCTAAAGAGCAACAGAGAGTAAGGGCAAGTGACAATAGAAGTTGTGAGCTCTTCATTCCCAGTAAAGATAAGGAGGGGAACTCGTTTCATTCACTTATTTTTTGCTAGAACTCTAACGCCAGTAGAACATCCATATCAAGGAAAATACCAAGGGCAAAGAGGAGTAACATTAATGAAAAAATAAAAACTTTTATCTTAATTATTCGTCAAAATCCCAATCTATGTCTTCATCATCCCAGTCTTCTTCTTCATCTTCTTCTTCCCAATCTTCTTCTAGCATAATTATTTTGTTTGTAAATATATTTTTAAATCTTTTCACATCGCCAAATAAAATCAGCGAAAGCTTTAAATACCTCTAATACTAACAATAGTAATGAGGGTCAAAAAATGGCCGTGCAGGTTCAGAATCCTAAAGAAATAAAAAAGAAAATAGAAAAGATAGAAAAGATATTAGAGGAAACAGAGAAAGAGATAGACAACGTGAGGGTAAGTGATTATAACGAATTAAAAGAACTTGACGAATTATTAAATACTGCTATAAGATTATACAGATTAGTACTAAGGATAAATGAAAAAATCTTTAACAAATACTGGAGTACAAAAGAAGCTATGACTGTCGGTGTAGCCCCAACAGATATATCAGAAGATGCAGAAAGATATGTTGAAGATTTTATTGACTTTGTAGAGAACTTAAAATGCTATAATGTTGAACAATTATATGACTATATTAGAAACCATTATATTGAAGAAGAGAAAAAAGGAGAATAAAAAATATCACTTTTTTATCTTCTATTATTAATTTTCACGCTTAAGTGGGATATCTTCTATTCTAACAGAAACATCTTGTATCATTTTTACAATTCTTGATGTGTGAAATAATTTCGCTATCATCATCAATGGGCAAGAAGTAGTCAAATGTGAAGTAAGTTTTATATTTTTGGCTCCACAATTCAGAAGTTAGTGGTAAAATGGGAACAGAAGATGAAGAGGAAGAAAGTAAATATGCAAGATGGGCAAAAATTTGGGATTGCACAAGAAGAATGACGCAAGATGGATATAATGAAGAGCTAGCAGAAGCGTGGTGCGAGCATTTTTACAACTGAAAGCCTTGTTAAGAGAGCTGAGAAAAATTCATATTTAGAGACTTTGCAAAAAGCATTTGTTGTTAAAAAAAACTTTAATTATTCGTCGTGATCATTTTCGCAATCGCTTCTGTGCGAAATATATATTCTTGCTTCATGACCATCTCTTATTGGATCGACGGTCACGTGATAATCATGGCCGTCCTCTGTTATAGTTCCACTGAAATACCTTATCTCTTCTTCATCGTTGCGTACTATATAACCAGATCCTCTTTCTTCTTCTATTTCTCCCCATCTACTTGCTATCCTTTTTTCTCTTTCTTCTTCTTCATCATCATAGTATGCCATACTAGTTATAGTTATAACTTGCATTTAATTTAAAACTTTTCTCATTGAGTTAAATGAGAAACCACGTTTAATATTGTATCAACTGCCTCATGCAAGATCGCTTTCTTACCAAGCCGTTCATCATATTCATTATAGTCTACGAATTCAAGATAATAATCCCCTAAGGCCGTGCAATCATAAATCACACAGCTTGAAAGATCACTGACGTTAATATCTTCAAATATCTCTACAGTTTCACCATCAAGAGTAATATATACTTCAAGAGTCTTCCCTTCTGCCTTCATTTTAATCTTTTTTGCTTCTATTTCCAAATATTCATACTTCCTTTCTGCTTTTTCAATGTCTTTATCATTGGTAGTTGTTTCAAGATTTTCAACCTTCTTTTTAAGGTCTTCCTTAAACCTCTCTGCCAATTCCAATATTTTTCTTTTTATGTCGTTATAACTAACAAGTTCATTTATCTTCACACCTTCTAAGTATCTTTTCATGTTTGCATTAATCCTTATAATTAGCTCGTAATCCGCTTTTCGATCATAAAAGTTATAATATAATCCGCTTTCTGTCAACATGTACGTCTCCCCCTTATAATCGTTTCCATAGCATGAAAAGTATAGACGCTTAACCATATTCTTATCTACATCTATATGAGTGTCGCATTCGTACCCATTTGTATTTATTCTTTTCATCAAGCAGATATACGAGATTATCCTCTATTTAAACTTTGTTACGTTGATAGCATTCATGTCTTGTTAATTCGTTTAATTTACCACCTTGTTTTTTTAACACTTTTCAGTTAGTTATTATTTTGCAACTCTGAAAATTTTCCAATCTTACTGGCAAAGAAATTGAACAATTTTCAAAATATTGTTTAGTCAAACTGTGAGTTTAGTTGAACAATTTTCAACCAGCTATTATTCCCCCACTCTGAACAATTTTCAGTTTCTTTGTAGCAAAGAAATTGAACAATTTTCATATTTTTCGGGTATTCTTACCCCCAAGGACGAGCAAAGAGGGAAAACAAGGGGTTTGTTTAGTTTTTCTCGCAATAAACGAAATTTACCCCCAAGAATTCAACGTTGCTCAGCCTTGGGGGTAACAATATCCGCAAGGGCAGAATGAAAAGCTTAATCAAGAGAACGAGGAAAAATTTATAAATGTCAATATAGATAATGAAAATGGTATGAGAGCAAAAAGAACACATTTTATAACTATTAGGTTGCCATTTGAAGATATGCTAAAGTTAAATGAAATAGCAAAAAGATATGGAGTAAATAGGAGTGATGCAATTAGAATTTTGATAAGATCTATTGACGCTGAGGCCAAACAAGAACAAAAAAGCTAGTGATTATTTCACATTTCTCTCTCTTTTTTTAATTTGATGATATTATCATGTTAGGAGAACTTAACTCCAAGATGCTTGCATTTATAGTTGCAATGCTCACATTAATAGCTATAGCAACGAGGTTGCCGTTTTTCATTGTTTTAGATGCCATAATGGCTGTTTTGCTTGTTTTAATGGTGAAAAGCGAAAGGGGAGGCCTTAATTTTAGTTTTGGTAAAGGGAAAAAGCAAGTAGGGCATGTTATAGTAAAGGACGGAATTTATAAGATAGATAAGAGCATAAAGGGCGTCCTTGTTGTTGATGATATACCTTTTGACTACAGAGACTTAAGCGATGAAAAGCTGAGGGCCAGCATTGTCTCTTTCCACAAGGTTTTAGACGCAATGGGGGAAGTGCAAATAGTATTTGTAAAGAAAGCAATTGACACAACTGAGTTTTTAAACAAACTATTTCAAAGGGCACAGAACTTAAGAGTGTACCTAGAAACAGACCCATCAAATGAAAGGGCAAAAACAGAATTGCAAATGGTTGAAGAGATGATAAATAAAATAAAAGGAGGAGAGGCTCCATTCCGCTATGCAGTTTACTTTATTGTGAATGCGGGTACAGAAAAAGAGGCTTTATCATCAATTAAAATGTTGAAGAAAGGGCTTGAAAGTGTAGGAATAAAGGCTAGGATTGCCACAAAAAATGATATTTATGATTTGTTGCAGGACAGAATCAAATTTCATAAAAAGGTAGCGTTTCCAACCACTGTGCCATACCTAACAGTATTTTCATTGCCTAAAACACCAAGGTTTGAACTGCTAGAAGACGGTGTATATATTGGCAGGGAGATTGGGACTAACAGAGTGGTATTTTGGAATTTCAAAAAAATGATAAACCAGCATGTTTTGCTAGTAGGCCCAACTGGTGCAGGAAAGACTGAAACGCTAATTTCTCTCGCTTATAAAGTGAACATGTTTGCAAACATTCCAGTAGTTTTCTTTGATACAAAGAGCGACATCAGGCTAAGGTTGAAGAAGTACGGCATAAAAATAAAGGTGCTGAATCCACTAATATACAACCTCGGACTTTTAGATCCTGGAAATCAAAATCTTGACTCTTACATAACACAGCTTGAAAGCATAATAACAAATAGTTATCAACTCGATAAATATACTGCGGCAGTGCTGTACAAAGCTTTGAAGAACGCCTTCATTAGTTATGAGGAATACAAAAAGAAAAACCCTATTGGCGAAAAGTATAAGGACTACCTCCCAACATGGGATGATGTACTTAGACAGATAGAGTCATTAGAAGACTTGCAAACTCAAGTAAGATTTTACTTAAACAGAATTATTACGCAAATAAAGAATTATGATCGTGATACAAGCAATAGCATTATTGATAAGATAAACTCCCCTGATATATATGTCATAGATCTGTCGTTGCTGAAGTCTGAAGAGATAAAAAGATTAATAATGCTCACCGTATTAACTAAGATCTACCACAAATATCATATTGCAGATGATAAACTGAAAATTGCCCTTGTCGTTGATGAGGCATGGACAATCCTAAAAGATGTAGACGAGTATTCAATTATTGTTGATATTATTAAAAGAGGAAGAGGATACGGTATAATGCTGTTAATGGCAACTCAGAACATTGAAGACCTTGGCCAGCATTCAGATATCTACTTAGAAAACATTGGACTTATTGCATTTATGAATAACGGAGACAAAAAGTTCTGGCAAGAAGTGCTGAGGTTCGTGAATATAAATGATGACGAAATTAAAAATCAATTGATGTTCTTAGGCAGAGGTGAAGCATTGATGAGATTCATTACTGACCCAAGACCAGTAGTAGTGAGGCTAGACACACTCGCGAATTCATCCAACTAAAAATTTTTATACCTCTTTTTACTATTTTTTCACACATGAAGCTAAATACACACTATATATTTTCAGCAGGCCTAATTTCTTTGATACTAACACTAGTTGGTAAGATATCATTTTCCGATATTTTATTGATTTCTCTTTTTGTTTCATTTTTAGGAAATACATTAATTGACAGAGTTGGACATGAATGGGTAATGACTAAATATGGTGAGATACCAAGAAGGACGCCACTAACTCACACTGTCCCAAGAAGTATAGCTTGGGGCTTTGTTACTGTCTTGCCGTTCATCATTCTGATATTTCTACTTCACTACAATTATATAAGGATCTCTGTAGATTTTAACTATACGAAATACGTTTTCCCATTAATAATTTCTGGTATAATTGTTGGCCCTTCACACATGTTTCTTGATGTATTTACTGAAAACGGAATATATGTAAAGAAGGATGGGAAATGGAAGAGATTTGCTTTAGCTCACTTCAGATATGACGACCCATTAGTTAATGGATCTGCGGTAGTTGTTGGCTTGCTGATGCTGTTTTTAGCACTCAAGCTCGCTCATTTAGCAATATTCTAGCTGGTTTTGCTTCAACCACTTTTAGTAAGAACAGCTGAACACCTTGTTGATCTTTTTTCACAGCTATAATTTTGTCTGTCTCCTTATACTCATAAAAATTTATCATTGACTGAATATAAATTTTGAAATATTTTCTTAACATTTCATTTAACTTCTTGTCCTTCAGATAACTTAATGCGAAGTGAACATCATTGTTGATCTCTGAGAGATATGAGAAAGAGATAGGTTCTGGAATAATATTAAGTGCTTCTTTTAGTTTATTTATATCGGATTCTTGCAATAATATTGCTCTTTTTAGCATGCTGAAAAATAATAAAAATAAAAGGAGGAGAGGAAACTAAAAAGAGAAGTTGCAGAACGTTTTCCTTAAATATGTTATATCGTCGTTCTTCCTTTCGGATATTGTTACCCCCAAGGCTGAGCATAGCGATAAAACAAGGGATTTATTTCATTTGTTTTGCAAAAAATGCAAAAAATTCCTTGTTTTTCCTCTTTGTTTTTCCTTGGGGGTAAGAATACCCGCAACAAGTTTATTCCTTTTGTTTCTCTATAATTGATAAAAATTCTTGAGTACACTTTACGCGCAATTTTAATACAACAAAATAGTTTGCCATTATAATTTTTTGTCTCTAGAATTGAGAAAAATACAAAGCAAGTGTAAATGATACAAGCGGAGACCAAGCTTAAATATCCTTATAAATATTAATTTTTTCTGTGACTGATTAATGGATGTCTTTCCACGCTTAGTACTATCATATGAGAAAAAGTTGCCAGAACTAACATACTGGTTCATAAATAGTGAAGAGAGCGGAATCAGACTTTTATCTGACGCAATAAAAACACCTGAAATTTACATTACTCCTAAGGGTGTAAAGATCAAAGGAGAGTGGATATATAAGAGTGGGAAATCTGTAATAAGAAAGAGTGAAAAAATAGAAGACAAAATGGACTATTCAAACACAGACGCAGTAGGCTTTGTATATGTTGATGATGTAATAAAAACTATAGAGGCTAAGGGAAAGGCTTTTATTTATGATGACGAGAAGTACTCAGATTTCATTCATTATTATGCATTTACAGTTTTAGAAAATAAGAACAAAATCCTTGTTATCGTAAATGGAAAAGAATTCGAAGAAGAGAAACCATTAGAGTACAGAATAACCCCATCTTTCATTAACCTTGTTTATAATGACAAGTCAGTAGTTATTGATGTTGATGGGAACAAAAAGACCTTTAATAAAGGGATGTTCTATCTTGGCGAGTCAAGCAAAGGAAGATTGTTTCAAACTCTAGCTGGGAAGATAATTGCTGAAAGAGATCCTGACTTTTTTGGGGTCTGCACTTCAGATACATATTACCTTGGTGAGGCTTCTGACGGAATTGTTATTGCTTGCGGGAAGGAAGTAAAGTATTACAGAGAGGGATCATGGACTGAGCTGTCTAATATGATGAATGAACGTGCAAGTTATGCAAACTTCAACTTTGTCATAGTCACCAATGTTAACACTACAATATATAATGGGCACTTTGAGAAACTCTTTGAGCTAGATGGAATACATGCCGCAACTGCTGACAGAAAGTACTTGTACCTTTTAACTGAATCAAAGAGAATCTATGTTGTTGATGCAACACAAACTTCTCCTCCGTTCACAATCCTTAAGGATTCAACTGGGATCACTCTAACTATTGAAAAAGCTCTATATCCCGCATTAAGGTTAGGAAAAGGTCTTATTGAAATAAAGGAGAAAGAAGATCAAGATAAGGTTACATTAAGGATAGAACCTAACAGACTTACAGTCCCTGTGAAAAGCAAGATTGAAGTTATAAATGACCTAATAAAATATTCGAAAGAAATAAGCATACAGCCAGCGGAAGTTAATTTGGATTTAATTGACGCTTACATTTTAGTTTCAGAAGGAGGCAGAGTGAAGGGCTTTGAGAGCAATTATAATGCAGTTCTGAAAGCAAGAGTAGTATATAAAATACCGACTAAATTGCCAGTAGTTTTAAAGTTTAATGTACGCGGGAAAGAGTATAGCTACCAGTTGGAAAAGACAGAAGGTGACATCACAAAGTCAATACCTCTGACAAAGTTAGATACAAATGATGAGATAGTAGTTGTTTCTCTTGAACGTAATGGTTATACTGAAGTTTCAAAAGAATATAGGGTTAAAGTAAAGGACGTTGTAAAGGATCCGAAAAACTACAAGACAATTGAAGTAATAAATAATGTATCAAGGAGGATAGTTAGAAAGAGTGAGCTTGGGGATTTTGAGTGGGGGAAAGTATGGGAGTCTCAAGACGTTTATGACAACGTTGTAATAGCAAAGGCAGGTAGTATTGTTGTTATTGAAGGTCAAAAATTTGAAGTTAAAGAAGGAGTGCAGAGAATAACTATAAGCAGAGATTCTGATAAAGAGAAATACAACAGAGAATACATAATATATGGTTTGCCAAGCCCTATTGAAGGCATAAAAGCGAAGATCGCAGTAAATAAGCTATATCTTACACTCAAGTTGAGATACAAAATACCAATTACAGCAATATATGGGACTCAAATACAGACAAATAGCAGTGGAAAGTTCGTCTTTCAATTAGATCCGTTCTATTCAACAATCATCATAAAGGCATATTATTCTAAAGATATAAAATGGGAGTACAACTACACTATTAAAAATATAATGAAGGATGCTATTCTCCACGCTTTAGTCTTATCAACAAAGTTAAAAGAGCAATTAGATGAACACGCTTTATTTGTCGAATAACATCAGTTATCTCTCTCTTTTTTATTCGTTCTTTTTCTTATGTTATGGAGGTTTTAAAAGAATATCGTGTTGGCCCTGTTAAAGTAAAGATTGTAAAGGAAAAAAGTGGTTTATGTAAATATGTTGTAATTGAGCCAAAGCTAAAAGAGAGCGAAAAAAGAATTGTTGAGGAAGTCGTAAATGAGCTAATGTATATAACAACACCAAATATTGAAGATGAGATAATTAAGAGGGTAAAAGAGAGAGGTCTTTCAGATGAAGCTATAGAAAAAGTAATTTATAATATCAAAAAGCAGTTGCTTTATGACATGATAACTCCACTAATGCTAGACCCTGATGTTGAAGAAATAGAATGCAGAGGATATGGCTATCCTATCACTGTAGTTCACAGACAGTTCAGCGAGTGCATAAGATTGTTTACTAATCTTGTCCCAGAAAATGAGGATCAAGTATTGAGGATCATAGAGAGGCTTGCAACTAGGGGGAACAAAGCGGTTAATATTGCAAAGCCATATCTTGAGTTTGCACTCCCAGAAGGGCATAGAGTTGCCGCAACTATCAGTAAGGAGATATCTCTTCCAGGTTCAACTTTTGACATTAGAAAGTTCCCCACAAAACCATTATCAATTACTGCTCTTATTAAAAATGGTGCATTAAATGAACTCGTTGCTTCATATCTGTGGTTTATTATGGAATATAAACCATTCATAATGATTTTGGGGCCAACTGGTAGCGGTAAGACTACTTTATTGAATGCTTTATTAAACATGGTAAACCCAAACTATAAGATTTTAACCATTGAAGATACAGCAGAACTGAATATACAAGGCAATAATTGGGTCAGATTTATCTCTAGGCCAACACTTAGTGGCGAACTAGATGTTACATTAATGGATTTAGCAAAGCTTGCATTAAGATACAGACCAGATTACCTTATTATTGGAGAGGTTAGAGGCAGAGAGATTGAGGCATTAATTCACGCTGCAGCCTCTGGGCATGCGTCTTTGACAACTTTCCACGGTGCAAGACCACAAGACGCTGTAACTAGAATAACAAGCTTGCTGTCACCAGAGCTCGCTAAGTTATTCATCCAAACAATAACTTTGTTTGTAGTTGCAGGGAGTAGAAAAGAAGAAAATAAGAATGTTAAGTCAATTTTGGCAATTTATGAGGTGACTGATAAAGAGGAAGACCCATATGAAAAAGTAATAGAATGGGACTTTAAGAATAAGGCTTTTGTACCTAGTGATTTTGATACATTGATAGAGAAATCATATAGGCTTAAATTGATTGCAGAAACATATGGTTTATCGAAAGATGACGTAAAAAGTGAGCTTGAAAAAAGGGCAAACTTCCTTAGAAAGTTAATAAATGAGAATATAATAGATATATTGGATGTATCAAAAGAGGTAAGAAAGTTTTACTTGGGTGAGACAGATGCCAAAGAAGAAGCAAAAGTACAAGAATGAGGCAAGCTTTTGGGATAAGTTTCTAGCATTTTTGTTACCTCCTAGCGGAGAAAGTAAAAAGAAGAAGAAAACGTATGAGGAAGAGGAAGAAGAAAAACCAAAGAAGAAGAAAACTTACGATGAAGAGGAAGAGGAATTAGAAGAAGAAGAGAGCGAAGAGGAAAGTGAAGAAGAGGAAGAGGAGGAAAGTGAGGAAGAAGAAGAATTAGAAGAAGAAGAGAGTGAGGAAGAAGAAAAACCAAAGAAAAAGAAGATAAGTAAAAACAAGAAAGAGAGCGATGAAGAAGAGGAGGAGAGTGGCGAAGAGGAAGAGGAGAGCGAAGAAGTTGAGGAAGAGAATGAAAGTGAAGAGGAGGAGAGAGAGGAAGAAGAAGAAGAATTAGAAGAAGAAGAGAGTGAGGAAGAAGAGGAGGAAGAAGAAAAACCAAAGAAAAAGAAAAACAAAAAAACTATTAAAAATAAAAAGTTGAAGAAAGAGGAAGACGAAAGTGAAGAGGAAGATGAGGAAGAGTGAAGAAGTAAAGAAGAAGAGAAAAATAAAAAGTTCAAAGCAAGTAAAGAAGAGTAATGAGAATGCTCAGTCATCTTCTAGTAAAATAAGTCCTTTATATGTGTTTGATAAAGCTATAAAGAGGTACATAGAATATTACGGAGATGACATTTATCTCATACGGAAAAAGTATAAAAATGCCTTAATGGCTCTCATACCTGCGACTATACTAGTTGCACTCTTCGGTTACATGTTTTTCAAACCATTTTTGTTTGCAGTCCCATTATTTATCTTCCTCACATACTTTTATCCAGTGTTATATACGTGGTCAAAAGCAAGCGAAATGAAAAAAATAGTAAACAATGAGGCTCCTTTCATTTCTTTAGTTGCATATGTAAACTCTATAGTTGATAAAGATTTGAAGATCACGTTCCAAGAGCTTTCACATATAAAAGAACTTAAGGTACCAAGGATTGAGCAAACTTTCATTGACAAGATGACAAACTATATGAACATGTCTTTCCGTACAGCAATAGAGAAAAGGGCCATAGTTCATACAGGGGATTTGCTGGGCAAGCTGTATAGCAATTATCTAGCCGCACTTAATTTAGGAATTACGATCAGAGACAGACTTAGGGACACTATGAGAGACTTATTAAATGAGCTAAAAGACAATTATAAAGCATATGTCGAAAGGGCTTCAGATCTAACAGAGCTCATTTTCTCAGTGTTTCTATTAGTCCCAATAGTCCTTATAGGCTTCAATTTTGCATTTAAGAGCTCTGTCCCACTTATTCAGTTATTCGCACCCTTAGTCACTGCACCCGCACTATATTTTGTCATTTCATCATCGCAATCGGTTTTAGGCTATAACTTAAAGTATGATAAATACTTGCCGATATTTGTTTTGCTCCCTGTTATAATTTTGCTACCACATATTACACTTGAGATAAAAACTGTCCTTATTGCATTGCTCTTCACGCTCTTCAGCTTTCTGATCTATCCACAAATAGTGCTTGCAAACGACCTTGAGAAGCACTTGCCAACACTGCTTAAAGAGCTGTCGCAATACCTTAGAATTGGTTATACAGTACAGAATGCAATACCCATGGTCAAGTTAACATCTGAGAGGGTGAACAAAGCTATTGAAAAGTACATGAAAAACCCTGAGGAGGTGAATTCTCCTTCACAGTTATTCAACATAACTTTCAAGCTACTGTTTCTCACCTCTAAGTCAGGGACTTCTTCAACAGCAATAGATGAGCTTGGGAATGCAATAAACGAGATAGTATATGCAAAGAATTCAACAATAAGACAATTAAGGTTGTTCGATGTGCTGACAGTACTTACGCCAGTCATGCTGTGGATGACTTTTGATATGCTAGGGAAAATGGGCTCTTCTAGCTCTGTTCCAGTCAGCCTTGTTATAGGATCATACAGCCTTGCCTCTGCTTTTCTATTCACAAAGATATCAAGATTCACACTATTCTATTTCCCTGTAATGCTTCTGCTAACTATAGTAATAGCGATAGTCACGTTCATTCCAATAAACTTATTACCTTAAAAGGGAAGAATTTTTTATACTTCTTATTCCAATTTTTAACTATATGTTATTGCAACTTAAAAAGCGAGAAAGAAAACAGCTAGAATCAGACAAAGATGTTTTTAACCAATTTCAACCCTATATAAGGCTGTTAAGAAAAACGGCTATTTATGAACTTTATGAAATTCCCTTAATTGATATGAGACTTGTTCTTTTCAAAACCAAGTTTTTTAATCCGCTTCTGATCAGAGATGATGACAACGATGTACTCCGCCGTTTATATGTCTTTGAAGAAGAAATGAAACTTAAGCCTTTCCTTTTCAATGATATACCGAGGAATGTATTTCCAATGATGGAATATTCTGATGACAAAGTAGTAGTTTGGATTGGAGAAAGGAATGTGAAGCCAGACATAGTAAAAATAATTAGCCCCGCTTGGGACTTTTTGTTTAAATATACCATCAGCTTTCCTAATGTTGTTCTAAAAATGAAGAAGCACGTAAGCTTAATATTAGAAATTCCGACAAAAGATTATATTAATGCCCTTTACACAATCCTTATAAAATGACCTTCATCACAAAATCGTTTAAAATTGATTTAGAACACTACAACAAGCTAGTGGAGGTTTGCACAGAGAATAGAAAGCGAATCTCAACTTGCATTAGAAATGTGATCTCGCTTAGTATTGAAGGGAAGATCAAACCTATACAAACAAAAAGCGATGGAATAGAAGAAAAAAGGGTATGGTTTAGAATTGATAGAAATGAATATCAGGAATTCAAGAACATATGTGAGAAGCTAGGATATGACTCATTTTCAAAATGCGTCAGAGATGCTGTAATAATGTGGTTAGATTCAACTAATAAGTTGAAGAAAGGGAAAACTGTTATAAAAACTGTAGCAATAAGCGATGAAGATTACAGAAGACTCTCTTTGATATGCGACAAAAGAGGATATGTCTCTACATCGAAATGTGCTAAAGAAGCTTTATTGTTCTTAATAAGCATGCAGAATAAAGCTGGTGATAAAAACGATGCAAAGCTTAAATTCCCATATAAGGTGGTGAAAATTAATATGAAGATGGATGAATATATAAACTATTATAATGAATGCAAGAAGCTCGGCTATAAGTCATTTTCAAAATGCGTCAGACATGCAATAAAGCTATGGTTAGATAGTCAGAAAGTGGTGAAATAAAATGAATGTTAAACTAGTTTCTTATACTAAAGATGGGGAAAAAGTAGTTGCAATTGCTGCTAAAATGAGCA
>ERZ1684502.134-NODE-134-length-16830-cov-81.528405_pt1 | contig 16830 bp, 14 predicted proteins | sample MGYA00580192_ERZ1684502 | MGnify/ENA primary metagenome ERZ1684502 (study PRJEB41476, sample SAMN13258264) | hydrothermal vent metagenome | biome: caldera [ENVO_00000096]; feature: acid hot spring [ENVO_00002120]; material: acidic water [ENVO_01000358] | place...
ATGATTAAAATCGAAAATAATCCAAATAAAAAATAAATTCTTTTTTCTCAGTAATCTCTCCAAGTTCCTTTAACTACCCAGACTGGTTCCTCTGGGTTAAAGTACTCTTCTCCCTTAACTTTTAATTCTTCTAACATTTTTTCATTTACCTCTACACCAATTCCAGGCTTCTCTGGGATCACAGCGTAACCATTTTCGACTGGCGTTCCGTTATATATTAGATCTTTTTTCCATTGAGGGAACCAATCGTAAAATGACTCTTGGATTAAGAAGTTAGGAATGAATGTGTCAAATTGTAATGTTACAGCATTTAATATTGGTCCTTGAGCATTATGAAAGGCCATTAAAACATCAAATGTTTCAGCTAAAGCAACAACCTTTTTAGTCTCTGTAACACCACCAATTCTATATAGGTCAGCTTGAAGGTAATCAACTAGTCCTTCTTTCATGTAAAGCAATGCCATGTTTTTATTAATTATCCTTTCACCTAGGGCAACTTTCAAACCTGTATTAGCCCTATATTTTTTGAGACCTTCAATATCCTCTGGATGAGTTGGTTCTTCCATGAAAAGGGGATTATATTTTTCAAGTCTCTTAGCAATTGTTATTGCTGAATTATAGTTAAATCTGCCGTGGTGTTCAATTAAAATATCAACTTCATCTCCCACAGCCTCTCTTACAGCCTTAACCCTTTCCTCAGCTTGATCTAACCCCTTTTTAGTAATGTCGTCAAAATAAGGACCAAAGGGATCAAACTTTAGTGCTTTATATCCTTTTCTTACCACTTCTTTTGCTTTTTCAGCAAAATCTTCTGGCGTAACGCAATTTTGATACCAGCCATTTGCGTAAACAAGGATTTTATCTCTTGTTTTTCCACCAAGAAGCTTATAGAGAGGTGCTCCCAATTCTTTTCCTATAATATCCCATGATGCAATATCAACAGCACTATAAGCACTAGTTGATTCTAGGGAAATTGCCATATTGAAATCTTGTTTATACCATTCAAGCCTGTTCTTTTCAACGTCGAAAACATCTTTGCCTTTTAACACTTTATTTATCTTTTTTATGAAATTTGCCACAGCTTCTGCTCTTAAGGCACTAACTGTTTCTCCATATCCTACTCTTCCATCTTTTGTTGTTACTTTTACTAAAACCATTAATGAAGCCCATTGAGCGCTAGTAACTTCCTTTCCAAGTATGTACGCCTCTATCTCGGATATTTCTGTCATAATTACTACTTCTAGGGCTTAATTAATAAGTTTTATCTAATAGGTACTCAAAGTATTTTCTATCAGCTATACTGTAAAAAAATGTAAAACTTGAAGAATAATATAAAGTTTGCTTAAAAGACACAAATTTACCTTAATAGTTATAGTAATGTTATTCCTATTAACTTAATTTCAGTTAATTCAAGCATCGCTTCCCTAACACCTTCTCTACCTATCCCAGACTTTTTAACACCACCAAATGGTAATGAGTCCCATCTTAATCTAGTGCTGTCATTTATCATTACTGCACCAGCTTTTATTTCTCTACTTAACTTTAGCGCTCTATTAACATCTCTTGTAAATATTGCTGATTGCAAACCATACTCTGTTGAATTTGCTACTTTAATTGCTTCTTCATCACTCTTTACTGTTACAATTGGTGCTATTGGACCAAAAACCTCAGTCTTTAACGCTAGCATATCTAAATTGGTATTAGTTATCATCGTTAGAGGGAAGAAATGCCCACCTTCCGGTCCTTTATTGAGGACTTCAACATTTCCTCCCTTGTTTTTCGCATCTTCTACTACACTTTCTAAGTTTTCTACACTTTCCCTATTTATTACTGGGCCTACATCGGTTGTTTCATCTAACGGATCTCCAACTTTTAGTGCTCTCACTTTTTCTCTAAATGCTTTAATAAACTTATCAGCAATTTCTTCTCTAACTATTATCCTTTTTCCTGCATTGCAATTTTGTCCTGCATATTCAAATCTTGCCCTGACTGCAATCGATGCTGCTCTATCAATATCTGCATCTTCCAATACTATTATTGGATCTGAACCGCCCAACTCCATCAATATTCTTTTCCCTAGGGCTACAGCTTTAGATGCTATACTAAGACCAACTTTTGTTGATCCGGTGAAAGTTATTGCACCAACAAGGGGGTGAGTAACTACTTCATCACCTATTTCACTGCTGTAACCAGTAACTACTCTAACTACACTATCTGGCAATCCTGCCTCAACAAGGATTTTCTTCATTTCAATTGCTGCTAATGGTGTGCTTATGCTTGGTTTAACTACAACCGCATTGCCAGCAGCCAAAGCTGGCGCTACTTTTAGTGCGAAAGAGTTTATTGGGAAATTAAACGGTAGAATTGCCGTCACAACTCCTATAGGTTCTCTGGTACTTATTACTATTCTGTTTTCATTCCCAGCAGGATATTCGTAAGCATCAACTCTGTAATTTGTACCCTCTAAGACAATTGGTGCTTCATCTGCTGCCTGCCTAAAGACTCTTGACGCCCTAAAGACTTCAATCCTTGCATCCCTTATTGGTTTTCCAGCTTCCATTGCTAGTAACCTTGCTAACCTCTCTTGCTCTCTCTCAATTATTTCAGAAACTTTTCTCAGTATAGCGGTTCTCTTGTATAAAGGCATTTTTGAGAATGTTTCAAAACCTTTATATGCCTCCTCTATTTCTCCTCTAACCTCGTCTTTTGTCATTCTTTTAACAGTCCCAATTACCTTTAAGTTTGAGGGGGAACGAACTTCAATAACTTCCTCTGATGGCATATCATAAATATTGAATTAAAAGTTTTAAACATTAATGAAAGCACTTTTAAATTTAATTAGATTTAGATAAGTAAGGGCATTCTCAACCTTTATGTGCAGAAATCTCAGAGTCTCCATATAACTCTTGAGATAAAAGGACAGTTTAATTAACATAATAGAAATAGAAGGTGTTAAGCAGTAGCGCAGTAATAATCTTTTAAGCTAGCAAAGGTCTCTATAAAGTCCTCTTGATGTATATTGTTTCTAGTTAAGTTTATATACTTTTTTACAAAGTATACAATATGCCACACTTCCTTATACACAATAAAAACGACAATGTAGGTGTTGCAATAACCGATATAAAGGCGGGTGAAGAGGTTGAAGGCGTCTATTTAGAAGATCTATCTCAAGGTCCAAAGGTAAAAGCTTTAAACGATATACCATTAGGTCATAAGATAGCGTTAAAGGACATTAAACAGGGTGAGATTGTAATAAAATATGGTAGACCAATTGGGAAAGCAACTAAAGATATTAAAATAGGCGAACATGTACATATACATAATATAATATCTAATAGGTGGGGAAAATGGAGAAGCCAGTAATTAAAGGTTATATTAGAGAAAACGGTAGTGTTGGCGTCAGAAACTACGTAGCAATAATCCCCGTTGACGATCTTTCTAACACTGCAGCCATTGCAGTTTCTAAACTCATTAGAGGAACAGTAGCAATTCCTCATCCATACGGTAGGTTACAGTTTGGTAAAGACCTAGATTTACTTTTCCATATTCTTTCCGGGACTGGAGCAAATCCAAATGTAGCTTCTGCAATTGTGATTGGAATAGAAGAAAATTGGGCAAATAAAGTAGCAGATAAAATAGCAGAAACTGGGAAAAGAGTAGAAGTCTTTCCAATTGAGGGAAATGGGGATTTAAAAGTAATTGAAAATGCTAGTAGAAAAGCGAAAGAAATGGTGCAAGAAGCTAGTGAAAAACAGAGAACTGAGGTAGATCTCTCTTCTCTCGTTATGAGTATAAAATGTGGTGAAAGTGATACCACATCGGGTTTAGCCTCAAATCCAGCTACTGGTTATGCAGTTGACAAACTAATTGATTATGGTGCAACGGTGATGTTTGGTGAAACTTCAGAGCTAACTGGTGCTGAAGATATAGTAGCTAGCAGAATATCTGATCAAGCATTAAGAGATAAGTTTATGAAGATTTACAGCGAATACGTAAACTTTATTGAGAGTCAAGGTGTTGATTTACTTGGTTCGCAACCAACAGAAGGAAACATAAAAGGTGGGTTATCAACAATTGAAGAAAAAGCCTTAGGTAATATTCAAAAACTTGGAACTAAACCAATTACTTGTGTCCTTGATTATTTAGATCCATTACCTAAAGGTTCATCTAGGCTATGTTTCGTTAATACTTCATCTGCAGCAGCTGAGGCAGTAACACTGTTTGCAGCTAAAGGCTCTGTCCTTCATTTATTTACTACTGGTCAAGGTAATGTCGTCGGTCACCCATTAATTCCAGTTGTTAAAATCTCTGCTAATCCAAAGACAGTTGAAACTATGAATGAGCATATCGACGTTGATGTATCAGATTTGCTTCAATTAAAGGTAAGTTTGAAAGAAGCAGGAGAAAGAATATTCAATTATACTATAAGAGTTGCAAATGGTAGATTAACCGCAGCTGAAGTTTTACAGCACGATGAGTTCTCTCCAATAAAACTCTATATAAGTGCATAAAATGAAGTTAATTCTTTTACCAGCTTCAATTCCTTATATAGACGATCCAATGCCAGAATGGGTTGACGAGTGGGGAGTTCAACTTTTTGTTAAAGTTGAGCTAGAAGGGAAAGAGGGTTTTGGAGAGGTACTAGTAGCTGGTAGTGGTGTGATTTCCTCTTATATAGGTATTTTCCATGATTTAATTATTCCTTTTTTAGAAAAGAAAGAAGGAAATATATCTATCAATGAGATATATGAGGTATTAGAAAAAATGCTATTTTCTGCAGGGCTTTCTAGCATTACTTTAGGTTCAATAAGCGGAGTTGAGATGGGATTATGGCACGTTTACTCTAGGCTCGTGGAAAGGCCAATCTACTATTTGTTAGGGGGTAAAGTGAGAGATGCTGTTCCAGTTTATGCGAGCTTCCCTAGGTATAGAACTATTGATGATGTAATAAAAGCTGTAAATAAAGCAATTGAACGAGGATTTAAGATTGTCAAAATTCATCAACCACCAGCAATGGTAAAAGATACCTTAAAGAAGATAAGAGAGACTTTTGGTGATATTCAGATAGCTGTTGATTTAAACAGTCCTTTTGACTATAGTTCTGTAATAAAGCTTCTTAATGAGATTTATAAATATGACGTGGAATGGATAGAAGAGCCAATTTACCCACCTAATGATTATGACAGTTTAAAGAAATTAAGTAAAGACTTTCCAATAGCTGCAGGTGAGAACGAATATACCCTTCAAGGATTTAAAAAGCTGTTAGAAGCAGACCCATTATATATTCAACCAGATATATCAAAAATTGGAGGAATAAGTAAATTCCTTAAGGTTATAGCTTTAGCAGAAACTTACAACATAAAGGTTATGCCACACTTAAGGCCACAAAGATCTGCAATAGCTTTGTTTCATACTTTACAAGTTGCCTCAACTAGGAATAGTATTCTAAGGGTTGAATTTCCATTAGCCGAAATACCTAGTGATCTCTTTAAGGTTAGTTTTAGGGTTAAAGATGGTTTGGTTAATGTTCCAGATGACATTTCTATAGATGAGGAAGTACTAAAGAGCAAATATGGCTTTAAAGAGAAGATAAGAATACTGAAATTTAGCGATTTAGCCAATAAAAACATTTAGCACGACTTTTTTCTCCTTTTATGGGTGTAACTAGTCTATACCTAACATTTTCTTTTATTTTCTGTATACGAATTTGTATTCCAGAAGATATATGTTCTTTTTCTTTTCCATAAATATTTCCCCTAATCCAACTTATATTTATTATATTAAAATAGTTAGAGAACTTATAAAAACGATAGGGTTAGTTATCTTTTGCACATATAGTTATATTTATAATCTTTGGTTGAAATTAGTGAAAAATGAGGTCATATGCAGGTGACACTATCGCAGGCTGCCTACGAAAAAATTCTTGAATATATTATCACTGGGAAATATAAACCGGGTAGCCCTTTGAGGGAAGAGGAGTTAGCTAATATGCTAAAAATGAGCAGAACACCAATAAGAGAAGCATTAGCTAGACTGGAAAAAGAAGGTATAATTGCAAAAAATGGGAAATTTTACATAGTTACATCTCTGACTGAAACCGATATAGTTCAGCTTTATGAAATAAGGATTAACCTTGAACCTCACATTGCAAAATTAGCAGCCATAAGAGCAACTCAAGATGAAATAGAAAAAATGCTAGAGATATTAGATGAGATTAAAAATTCATTAAATAGTGATCCTTTAGTACTAGCAAATTTAAATGGCAATTTACATAGTGCAATTGCTGAAGCTTCGCATAATAAATATGCTGCAGGAATCTTAGAAAATATAAGATTAAAGCTGAAAATCGTTAGGGTAACTCTATACGTTAGTTTTCAAAGAAGAAACGAAGAAATTAGAGAACATGAAAGTATTGTCATGGCTATAAAAGATAGGAATCCGGATTTGGCCTATGAACTAATGAAGGAACATGAAGAGAATGTGTTAGATTACGTTAAGAAAAACATTATTCCTCTCATTTTTAAATGACTAAAAGGGTGAAGTTGCTAGATTATTTCCTTATATAAAATTTACTATGAAAGAGAATTTGATTAAAGCCGTTACTGTTATACAAAAAAGAAAGGCCTTTAGAAAGTATATAATGTTAATGAAAAAGACTTATAATGTTCTAAGAGAATATGTTCTTATGTCTTCTCAAGAGGGTCCATATTTTGAGGATTTTAAAGTTGGTCAAAAGTTTAAGAGCAAAATTGGTAGGACTGTTACTGAGACTGATAATATTTGGTTCACTCTTCTCACTAATAATTCTAATCAAATTCATTTTAACAAAGACTATACTGAGAGAGTTTTCTCCGGAGATCCTTTTAAAGGTAGATTAGTCGTTAATGGATTTTTGACTTTAGCCATTGTTGCCGGTTTGTTAGTTGAAGAAACTAGCCAAAACGGCTTTATGCTGGGGATTGAGAATGTTAAATTCCTTCACCCAGTTTTTCCCGGTGATACAATCTATGCAGAAGCTGAAGTAATAGAGACTAGGGAATCAAAGAGTAGACCAGGATTTGGGATTGTCAGAATAAGGACTTATGGTTATAATCAAAACGGAGAAAAAGTTATAGAGTTTGATAGAGTTTTTATGGTTAGAAAAAGGGGTGCAATGTGGACTGGAGAAAAAGCAGAAAAGAAAACATAATAAGTCTTAGAGGTCATAGTCTCATTAGACTATTCCTATGAGATAATTTTTATAGAGTTCTAATTATTTTTAACGTTTATCTATTAGTTTATGAATGGTATCCTTATTTTATGGCAAAATCTTATTGCTGATAGCTACTATAAAACAATTTATATATAATGTTTTTAGCTATATATACAATTTATCATTACGGAATCTCTAAAAGAAACAATTAATATTGACGTAAATAATTATATATAAATATAAAACATAGATAATTTTGACTTCATGGACTGTATAAATTAACAAATGAAGCTGACAGACTTAAGTTTAAAAAAGAAAAAAGAATAAATTCCATTTTTACTTCTCTTTTTTTGTTTAAGGTATTATCAAACTTCTTATTGCTTTACCTTCCTCTAATAATTTTACTGCTTCATTAATTTCTTCTAGTTTAAATTTACCACTAATTAGTTTACTTGGGTCATATTTGCCAGTCCTAACTAACTCTAATATTTTTGGCATATCAACTCTTGGCCTTGCACCATAATTTCCTATTATAGTTATTCCACTCCTTACAATTGTTGCTACCCTAAATGGAGTTTCAGCAGAAACTGGAGGTAAACCAATAAATACTATTCTTCCACCTCTCCTAACTAAATCAAGGGCCATTTTTTCAGTTTCTTGCCTGCCAACAGCTTCTATTACGACATCTGCACCTCCATTTGTCATCTCAATTACCGCTTTCACCGGATCGGTTTCCCTTGTATTTATAACGTCTGTTGCTCCTAATTCCATTGCTTTTTCTAACTTTTCCTTTATAATATCTAAAACAATTATTCTTCCAGCACCAGCTATTTTTAACCATTGAATAACAGAGAGTCCTACTCCACCTGCACCTATTACAACAACAGTTTCACCCGCTTCAACCTTAGCAGAATTAACGACTGCACCATATCCAGTTAAACCAGCACATCCTAATACTGCTGCTTTCTCTAATTCAATTTCTGGCGGTACAACATTTAAAGCATTCTCATGTACAATAGCATATTCTGCAAATCCTCCACCAAGAAAAGTCCTAACTGGAGTACCATCTTTTAGTCTGAGTCTTGTAGTGCCATCAAACATAGTACCTTTTACTATTAGAGGACCAAAAGTCTCACATAGATTTTCACGACCAGAAATACAGTTTCTGCATTTACCACAAGGATGAATGAATGCGGAAACTACTCTATCACCAGGTTTTACTCTTGTAACTCCCGGGCCTACTTTCTTTACAATCCCAGCTATTTCATGACCAGCAACTACTGGTGGAGGAACTGGGGTTGCCCCAGTAAATACATTAACATCTGAATGGCATAATCCAGTAGCAACTACTTGTATCATTACTTCATTTTCCTTAGGATCTTCTATCTCAATATCTTCTATCTTTAATGGTTCATTATATCGAAAGAGTACTGCAGCACGCATAGTATACACATATATTTAGTTGTTTAATCTGATAAAAAACTTAACTTGTATGTTAGCTCTATAAAAACTAGAAATAATTAAAACAAACCTAGAATCATTTAAGGATTACTATTCTCCTTAATATTATATTATATGCTATGACGCAATCTCCTTTTCAAATAATTCTGGAACCTTGGTCTCAAAAACGAACTGCTCTACCTCTTTAATACCGAGAGTCTCAATTATTGACCTTCTTTGTACTCTTCTGGCAAATACCTTTTATTTTCTTTCCTGTTTTTCTCTTTTAGATATATTGCTCTCTTCCCAAAATTGTTATCGTAATAAAAAGAGCGGTAGTTAACAGAGAATCCAAGCTATCAATTCATAATTTATATTTCCCAATAGTTCTGTGTTTAGATTTAGAAGATACTATCTCAATTACACCTTTATGGTTTACATTTGTCCAAACATCATATAAAAGAATGACAAATTGGCTTTTTGATAAATTTGTACTCTAGTGATTTTATGAAGAATCAAATTTTTGCCATAATACGGTAAGTTATAAATTCAGCAAATCTTCCCTAAATAAATGCTTTATAAAGTTCTCTATAGAGCTAAAAATAAAAAAAATTATAAGTATGTATATACAATATAATACATGGGGAAAAAGTAAATGAAAGTATATATATTAGATTATGGTAGACTTGGAGTACCTTTAGCATGGGAATACACAGGTACAGGATTTGAGCAAAGAGTAACTCCTATGTATGGAGTGCTAATAGTGCATCCAAAGGACGGTTTAATTATCTACGATGTTGGTCCTTCTCCGGAATACCAGAAGCATTGGCCTAAGTCGGTTCTAGATTTGTTTCCAGTATTAGAATATAAGAATGAAAATAGAATTGACACTCAGCTTGCAAAATTAGGTTATAGACTTGATGACGTATCAGCTATTATAATAAGTCATGGTCACTTAGATCATGCAGGTGGATTAGAATTTTTCAGAGGAAAGGATATACCAATATATATTCATGAAGAAGAATTAAAACACTTACTTATTGCAGTAAAAGAAGACTATGGAGCATATTTGCCACATTATATAGATCCGAGTTTCAACTGGAAACGTGTCAGCGGTGATGAAGTAGAGTTATTCGATAATATAATACTATACCATGTACCAGGTCATACTCCAGGTACTATGGCAATGTTAGTTACAGGTCTTAAGGAGAGAAACTTACTCTTTGTCTCGGATCATGCAGCATTTAAAGATAACTGGGAGAAAGACACGCCATTAGGATTTGGAATGAGAGATTGGTATGCATGGCGTAAAAGTCAGGCAAAGATGAAAATTATAGCTAAGAAATATAATGCCCAAGTGGCTTTAGGACACGAAATGGACTATTTCAATGCACTGAAACATCTTCCAGCCTATTACGAATAATTTCTTTTTTATAGAGTTTGATAGAGTTTTTATGGTTAGAAAAAGGGGTGCAATGTGGACTGGAGAAAAGATAGAAGGAAAATACTCTTAACATAATTTTAAAAATAAGATAACCTCTTGAGGTCACTTTCATATGATGTGTACCTTTTAGTTTGTGATTTTTTTCATTAGCATAATGGAGTTAATACTAGTAAGGTGATTTCTAGATATCTTTTGTTAATGACAATAATAGAAAAACTTAAAAATATTAAAAACTATAAGTTTATGTATACAATAAAGTATATGGTGGGATAAATATGTCATACAAAAAGCCATCTCTTGGTTTTATGGTCACTTTAGCTCTTGCGTCGACTGCAGGTTTAGCACTAGAATTCTACTCATTCGTAATTTTAGGATATGCGGCAACATTAGCTTTTCCAAAGATTTTCTTTCCACACCTTCCTTTAGTTCTAGGAATAATAATCAGCTATCTTGTATTCGCTGCAGGTTTTCCTGCTAGAGTACTTGGAGGTTTTGTTTTCGGCCATTTTGGAGATAAGAGAGGTAGAAGTACTGCTTTCTTATGGGATCTTATTGTTACTGGCATTGCCACAGTGTTTATTGGCGTTTTACCTGGATATAACGTTCTGGGATATGCTGGGGCAATTCTCCTTACCATACTCAGATTTTTCCAAGGATTTGGGCTTGGGGGCGAATTTGGTGGGGCAACTGCTCTACTTGCAGAATTTGCAGAAGCTGGAAACAGTAAATGGAGAGGTTTTTGGGTTGGATGGGCTAATGCAGGATTTTCAATTGGCGGAATAGCAGGAGCTCTTGCTCTGCTTATACCCAATTTCTCAACTACTGGCTGGAGAATAGCATTTCTTTTATCCGCAATAATATTCGTTCCTGCAATAATAGCTAGATATTTAATTAAAGAATCACCATTTATGCGACCCTTACTAGAAAAGAAGTTGACTGCTACAGCTCCAAGCATACAAGTCTTTAAGCGTTACTGGAAACCTATACTCCTATTAGCTTTATTTTCAGCATTTCAACAGTTCGATGGTTATGCTTCTTTAACATACATGGTGACATTTATGAAATTCTTGGCATATCCAATTGCTCTCATATCTCTCATCGTGATAGTCGGTAGAGTTTATGATTTGTCAGGAGTGTTTCTTAACGCCGTTTTCACAAAGCATCTCTCAAGAAGAATCGCTGGATATATTATGTTAGCTATTACTGCTATCTTTTCTTATCTTTTCACTTATTCAATAATTATACGTAACTTCCCTCTGATATTTATCTCAGAACTCTTCCTTGTACTGTTCGGAGTAGGACTTATGCATGCTTTTGCTCCAGTTTTAGCATCCGAAAACTTTCCAACAAAATATAGATACTCTGGCTCAGGGATCGCATACCAATTATCTGCAGTTATAGGTGGTATGTTCACCCCCTCTATATTGACTTCACTAATAGGTAAAGATGTATTAACAAAATGGTTTTACGTGCCGCTATTTTACTTTATATATTTTGTCATTGCAGCCATCGCCCTTGCATTATTAAAAGAGACAAAAGATATAAAACTAGCAGAGCTTGATCAGAAAGAGCTTACAGAAAGCGAGAAGAAAAAAGTGTAGGAAAAAAGTAAGTAAGTAAGTTTGAAATTAATTTTTTCTTTTATTACAATCTTCTCCTAAGGAAGAGAAGCAATTATTGACTTGGGGCCCTATCATGAGTCGTTAATGCCTCTGAGTTAAGGAAGATAATTTATCATAATGGGTTCTAGCAAAAATGCTCCCGGAACCCTGTAGTTAACAAATTTTTTAGCTCGTTATAACAAAATGGCTTAGTAAAGCATAGACATAGTAATAGCAAGAGTATATATAAGATGATGATAATTAAAGAAAAATTTCCCTATGGCACTAATGCTAAATCTGTTTTGGCTCATATGTATAGTCAGATTGGTTAAGATTTAAGATTAATTTAAAGCCATTGTGTTTGGCCTAAATGCAGTTCTTAGTATACACAAATAAGCCTGATAAAATTCTCCTTATGTTTTACTGAAATTTCTACCAAAACTTCATTCAATAAAAAAGTGTTAACTTTTAATCTCAACCACTTGTTTTAGTGGAAAAACCTTTAGCTTTTCTTTTCTATAGAAGAGATTAACAACATCTTTGACTTTCATAGGTACTTCACTTAAAGCATAAAGCTCGATTTCCTCATTTTCTATTGGCGATACTACTATTCTGAAAGCTCCTCCTGAATAGCTTGAAACTTTCACAACAACTTTGCCTGCTAGCTCAAAGCCTTCTAATTTCTCATCTTTTGATATTTTCACATCTTCTGGTCTAAGTCCAAATTCTACCTCTTCTGAATCATTAGCTGGAATATCAAATATTGGTTGGAAAATCAGATTTCCACATTTTATCACTTTTTTACCATTAACATTAGCTACAACTCCTTTTTCTGCTATTATTTCTCCTACAAGCTTGGCTACTCTTAAAGATACAGGATTATTATATATCTCAATAGGAGAACCTAACTGTTCTATTTTACCATCTACTAAAACTGCTGCTCTTGATGCAATAGAGAATATATCTGCTGGATCGTGAGAAACAATAAGCGTCGTGACATTAAATTTTTCCTGTAACCTTTTAACCAATGCTCTTGCACTGTCTCTTAAATTTGCATCTAGATTGCTGAATGGTTCATCTAGTATTAAAATACCTGGGGATTTTACAAGAGCTCTTGCAATAGCAACACGTTGTTGTTGTCCTCCAGAAAGTTCTCTAGGATAATGAGATAAAACGTGACTTATGCCAAGGATTTCAGCAATTTCTTGAACTTTTTGTTTTATTTCGTCTTCTGGCAATTTCTGATTTCTTAAGGGAAATGCAATGTTCTCAAATGCCGTTAAGTTAGGATAAAGAGCCCAGTTTTGGAACACCATTCCTATGTTTCTCTTTTCTGGAGGAACTATTATTTTTCCGTCTTTTGAAACAACTTTATCATCAAACAGTACTTCTCCAGATGTAGGAACTTCTAGTCCTGCTATAATCCTCATCAGTGTAGTCTTTCCAGCACCGCTTGGACCAACAATACCAAAAGCCTCTCCACTCTTCACTTCTAAGTTTACATTATTAAGTGCAACTACAGTCTTATTTCTTGATTTAAATATTTTGGTTACATTCCTCACAGTTATATTAACCATTTCTCACATCCCCATGACCACAACTTTATCCTTATTACTTATAAACTTTAGCCATAGTTTCATATCTTCGCCCCACCACCTAAAGCTAGTAGCCCTCTTATGAAATACCTTCCTAGGAATATGAAAATGACAAGTGGTATAAGAGATGCTAGTACTGCTGCAGCAAAAGATGCATTATATAAAGTTCCAAACCCTCCTGTGAAATATCTAACGGCAACTGAAACAAGTGCAGAATTAGGATTAGTAACCAACACAAGCGGCAGGAAGAAATTATTCCAAGACTCTATAATAATAAATATTAAAGTGGAAATGAAACCGGGCATAGTTACTGGTAGCACAACTTTGAAGAAAATATTAAAGTCACTAGCCCCATCCATTCTTGCTGCTTCTATTAGATATGAGGGAACAGTAGCAATGAAAATAGACATTAGCAGTGCACCAGTAGGCAAATAGAAGGTTAAATATGCAATCAGCAATCCCCAATATGTTCCAAGTAGATTTGTTGCTGCCATTAAAATAGCTAAAGGCATTAAAGTAGCTTGGTAAGGTAAGAATGTTCCAAGAGATACTAATGCAAATATTATGTTACCTAAAATTCTATCTCTTTGATTAAAACTTCTCGTTAAATTATATAAATAATAGGCACCCAATGCACCGAGTATCGCACTTAATATGCTAACTGGGAGTACTAGTTCAATACTATTTAGCAAAGGTTGAGCAAGTAGCGACCATGCCTCTTGATAAGCTGAAAATGTGAATGGTATTGCGAACATCAACGCATTTGTCGATACAACAGCAGTATTGGATTTAAAACCATTTATTATTATTGCATAAACTGGAATTAACCAAATAATGACTAAGATTATTATGACAAGTTCTTTTAATACAGCTTTTGCAATTGGTCCAACTTTAAAATATTTGTTACTGACCATAAACCCACCTCTTCATTCCAAGCATTGCATATGGTACAACAACTGCAAGAGCAATTATTACAACAATAGTATTAACAACTGCTGATTGTGCAAAATATGAAGATCCAAAGAGGAAATATTGATAAGTTAGCAAAGTTTCCGCATAATAACTTATAGGTGTCCCTGTTATTATATATGGGAGTGTAAACACTCTAAATGAGAATAGGAAAAGTAACGCAGTAGAAACAATAAAACCATTCATAGAGTTTGGAATAAGAATTTTCCAAAAGATTTTAAAGTAACTTGCACCATCTATATATGCTGCTTCAATTATTGATCTATCTATATTCATGAATGAGGCTAAATAGAATAGCATTGACAATCCTGAGTACGCCCAAAGCATAACTAACATTATGCTATAGAGTGTATCTTGAGCTAGCCAAGAAGGCTGTGGTAAATGTAATTTGCCTAATATTGGATTTATACCTATCATTGGATTAAAGAGCCAAAGGAATATTAGACCATTTGCAGCCATTGAAAGTGTAAGGGGATAAACAAATATAGACATAAGACCTATTCTATAGCTATTACTTTTGATTGAGAACAGTAAACCGGCTAATAAAAGACCTATGAGATTTCCTACAGCTATCATAAAAGCAGAAATTTCAATAGAATGCAAGAAAGACAATTTAAATGTAGTTGAAGATATAACGCTTGAATATGTTTCCAATCCTACAAATTTCGAAGTAGGATGTATAATTGACCAATCTGTAAAAGAGTAATACAGATTCCACAATATTAGATACATTAATAAACCTGAGAAGAACAACACGGGAATTACAAACCAAACAGACTTCTTTTCCATATTCTCACCTTAATAAAAATGAGAAAAAAATATAAAATTAAAAAATTTTCCTTTTCGAAACTGCTAATAATATTGTAGGAGCTAATGCTAAAGCAGTGAAAATTATAAGATTAGGTAGCATAATGAGACTATTTGATATTGATGATTTTACATTTGCATTGTCATTCTTATACATTGAATTACTACTTACTACTTTTTGTGGATCTCCACTTGATGAGTTCACCCATGGTGGATAGTAATTACCAAATGGGTGCCCTGGAAAACCAAGATATCCTAAGCCATATTTCGCTGCTGTAAGCCAACTCTCTTTCTCTACAGTAAGAGATTGGTTAATAGCACTTATTAACTGGGCATAATTATATACTCCTTCCTGGAAACTTAGTAGAGCACTTTGTATAGTAAGTTGAGGACTGACGAAAAGACCTCCATCAGACAATGCGTAAACCCAGTTACTAGGATTACTTGACTCATTAATTAGCCTTTCATATGCCCAAGCCTGTTCTGGGGCATTATAGTAGTTAGTAGGCATATTTAGATAATAACTTTCACCTTTCCATTTTGTCCAGATTTCCTGCCCTTGCGGAGATGTCCAGTATTCTACAAATGTAATTGCTGCTTTTTCAAGTGATGGAGGCAAATTAGTTGGTACGGCAATCGAATCAATAATTAAGTCGATATAATTTTGCGTTCCTGGGAATGGTTCAACAACAACTGTAACATTTGGATTACTTAAGTACTGAGGTAATGCTGGATAAGTTGTTACATTATAGTAGTCATACATGTAGTTAGTGGCCCAATCTCCCATTACGAAGAATGCTATATGACCTGTAGCTAGTTCTTCTGCCATTTGAGTCCATGTCATTGATGTCCAACCTGGTAAATTATATTTAGCTAACTCCGCAAATATTTGGTTTGTCTCATTAATTATACTCATAACATGAGGATCTGAGAGGTTCAGAGTTCCATATGCAAATTCATCATAAAGTCTTGGCCCTCCTAACGCTAGGAAAATGTTTTCCCAAAGTAATGATCCTCCCCAACCACCTTCAGCTCCAGATATTCCCCATGGCGCATTAGTAGAGTTGTAAAATCCGTCCTTCACTAGCTGTAATGTGTCGTTAATAAGCTGTGACAGATTTGTTGGAATTGGAAGTCCGTAATGTTGCAAGACTTTAATGTTGATGTATAGAAGACTCGCGGTGTGAACTTGGGTCGGCATAGATGCAAGATATCCATTTAAGGCTCCTGCTTCAAAAACTTCTGGGATGACTTTTCCCGAAAGATTTGCCTCATAGTAAGGAGTCCAATTTACAAATGCATTTAATCCTGCTTTTACTCCTCCTGGATATTCACTAAGGAAACTAAACATCTCTGGGCCATAGTGTGTCTGGAAAGCATCTGGTGGTTTTCCTGCCTTGATAAGACTCATAATAGCATATACTGCATTTGATCCGCCACCTCCTGGAATTATTTCAGTTGCTACGAGATATTGAGGATACTGTTCTTCGAATGCTGGTATTAAATGGTCTAATGCTATTTTCCCTTCTGTAGACCACCATGTATATAGTACTATCGTAGTTTTTGATGGTGATACTGTTACACCCGGTGCTGTTATAGTTGTTACTGATATATTTGTTATAGGTATAGTTGATGTTGTTGTAGTAGTAACTGTAGGATGATGTGATGTTAATGTTATACCATAATATATTCCAACTGCAGCAACTATTATTACTACAATTACTATTAATGCTATTACCCAAGCTGCCAAACCTTTAAGAATCTTACCCATATAGATTCACC
>ERZ1684502.135-NODE-135-length-16814-cov-1403.354615_pt1 | contig 16814 bp, 16 predicted proteins | sample MGYA00580192_ERZ1684502 | MGnify/ENA primary metagenome ERZ1684502 (study PRJEB41476, sample SAMN13258264) | hydrothermal vent metagenome | biome: caldera [ENVO_00000096]; feature: acid hot spring [ENVO_00002120]; material: acidic water [ENVO_01000358] | place...
GAAAAAGAAAGCAAAGACAAAAGGGGAAAAGTCAGTAGATAAGGGAGAGAAAAAGGGGAAGGAGAAGAAGAAAGAGTTTAAACCAACTGGCATAGTAGCAGTAGACATAAACCAAGACTTTATCATGGTTGGCAATGACAAAAAGGTTATAGAAATTCCAACGAGATTAGATGACGCTGATCACTACGTGAATGAAGTGCAGAAGCTACAACAGAAATACCCAACGAAGTGGAGATACTCTAAGCACATTCTAAATAGGATTGCCCACTTCTTTAGAAAGGAAAGGAACATCTTAATGGATTTTGCTAAGAAAGTTGGTAGATGGATAGTTGAAATAGCTATGCTGTTAAAAGCTAACGTAATAGCGCTAGAGGAATTGAATAGGATGATTCATAACGTTAACGAGCTAAGAAGAAACTATAGGTTGAAGTTATATTTGATGCAATATAGCCGTATTCAAAGATGGATTGAATGGCAGGCAGAAAAATATGGCTTGAAGGTGATTAAGGTTAATCCGGCATATTCCTCAACCACATGTCCTAAGTGCGGAACTTTGATGAAAGAGAGCGATTACAGAACTTTTCGTTGTCCTAACTGTGGTTTTGAAGAAAACCGTGATTATATTGCAGTTATGAATTTGTATGGGAGGGGTCTTCTGCACCTCTCGACTACCCACGGAGTGAAGGGTGGGAAAGACCACTCAGACCGTGAGAATCCTCGCCCTTAAGAGCGGGGAGAAGTCAGGTTAAATGGTGAGTTTAGTGGAAGTATTGGTCATGCTCAATCCCACACTATATCTAGTGCAGTGATATTAACAAAAGGAGAAGCCCAGAGTATCATATTTAATGAAACTGCAATAGTTGGCCAATTAAGTGGGACATTTGATGACATTAATATAACTATACCAGGTGAGTTGCTGAACATTCACTTAACTGCACAATATAATGACCTTTACGTAACTATAAGTAGCAAGGCAATTGGAACTTACACCTATTACTTAGTTAACGTTAGCGGTACAGTAACTTACACTGGACAATTTGTAGGCACAGTGAATGGCAAACAAGTATCTGAGGGAAGTGGTACAATAAGTGGTATGATAAACGGTACTATCAAAGGAGTGATAAAAAGTGCAACGCTTTATGCTGGATATACACAAGGGTTCCTCGGTTATAATTATTTATATGGCTATATTGCTGTAGTAGGGCAAGTACCAATGACTGTAACTTTCAGCGGTACTCAAAACTTGTTTGGCTATTACGTTGCAGTTCCTATAATTAATGGTGAAGTAGTAAACCCAAGTTTCGACAATACACAAGCTTACCCAGCTATTTCAACATATTCATTAGTGCCATTCAATATTACTTTAAACAACTTCAATGGAGAACTAACGTTAACAGATCAGTATGCACAAGGAGTATTTAAAGGAAATATAACATTCCCGCAGCCTAATCCATTATCGTTATTACCACCAGATGCAGGTACTTTTGATGGATACTTAAACGGCATATTCGGCGGAAATTACAATTATATGTTAGGACAATTAGGACTATTAGCGGGACAACCAGTAATTCTGTCTGTTAAGAGCTCTAATGCGACAATATATCCTGGTGGTTACATATTTGGTACCGGATATGTTGAAGTGTTAACCCCATTAATAGTTAAGGTAAACTTGGCAATATACAATCCAACAAATAATACGCTAGAAATTGATAAAATATAAGTAACTATGAAGGTTGAGGGGACTTTATCTATTGGTAGTAGCCCATTCTCATCAACTTTATTTGGATCGTCTGAAGAAACTTTAACTAAACCGATTATAGTAGAACCTCTAAGTAATTATTCTACTACTTTATATCTGACGATTCCAGTAACTAACATATTTGCCCCTAGCGTATCAACTAGTAAGGTCTCAAACTTAGAGAGCTTTGAGGTCCAATATATAGAATTGTATTTAAGTTTCATAGAACCTAATGGATACGCTATCGCGGTAAGTGCCCTAATTCCACCGTATACAATTCCCGTATATGGATCAAGTTAACTCTTTTTTCTTTTCATAAGATTTGAGAACACATATTCTTCGTTTTATCCTTCCAATAAAACCCTACTTTATGAAATCCTTCACTAGACAGAGTAGTGTTTCTTGTTCTCCTTTCTAAACTTTTATAGTAACATAAGCTTGAATGTGTTTCGATATTGACTCAAGAAATAGTTCATCTATTAACAGACAGACAATGACATTATAATTAACAAGAATAAAGAAGGCATTTTCACTTACTCATTCCTTTTGTAATTTTTGAATTAGTAGTTATTTTTAAGTTTTATTTGATATTTAAGAAATCTCTTAAAAGCTAAAAATTAGTGAATAGAACTTGTAAATATCATGCGAATAAATAGGATTATCGCTCTATAATTGCAAATCAGCTCTATGATTCCTTAAGCTTTGATAAACATAAGATAATTAATACAAATGAAGACCTATTAAACTCCTAATGAATATTTGTCTTTATATAGGGAAAGACTTTAAACCTAGGGAACCTAAGAATACTTATTATGAGTAGTAATGAAGTTCATTTGAAGGTTGCCATAATAGGCGTTGGCAATAGGTTAATGGGGGATGATGGTTTTGGTTCTTGTTTGGCTGACGCATTAATGGGAAAGGTAAAAAATGCCACTGTCATAGATCTTGGCCCCGGAAACCTACTAGGGGTAAACCTAGAGAGATATGACGTAATAGTGATCATCGATGTAGGAAATATTGAAGAGGACTACGGGATATATAGGATTAGTCCTAGTGGAAGATTTGACATTTCTCTTCACGATTTAGGTCTAGCCTCTGTAGTAAATTTATATAGGGATAAGACGTTTTTTCTTGTTGCTTGTAAACCGGATAGAATTGATATCCAGTTTGGACTCTCTAAAGAATGCAAGTCAAGAGTAAGAGAGTTAATCCCAGTCCTTATAAAATTTTTATCTGGTTTAGGGGTTCAACTACTAGGTAACCAAGAGGAAATTGCTAATTATATCGAGAAGGGATGTAGTGAAACATAAAAATTAGTTGAATGAATTCAATAATTAAACCATTAACCTCTAGATTCCCGTTTTTATACTGGTTGTTTTCACTTAATGAATATTAGCAAGAAGAGTAGACATCTAAATCAACACGTTATTTACTTCACATTAATCTTGGAATTCTATTATTTTTCTCGCAATTTTGTAGTGGACATAATCAATCAACTTGTCATCTAACCTTATAGCCCCTCTCCCTTCTTTTTTAGCGTTTTCATAAGCTTCTATAACTTTCTTAGCCCATTCTATTTCCTCTTTTGTAGGAGAAAACACTTCATTGGCTATATCAACTTGTGAAGGATGAATAACTTGTTTACCAGCATAACCTAACTTCTTTGCCTCTTCGCATTCCTTCCTAAATCCTTCTTGATTTTTTAAATCAAAATATACTTTGTCTATTGCGTCAACGTCATAAGCTCTCGCTGTTGTTACTATCAACGTTTTTATATACTGGTTGTTTTCGTAAAAGGTGTAATCTCCCCCCAAAGACAAGGAGAGGTCTGCAATGCCATAACTTACAGCGATAACACCTTCTGAACGTATAACGTCTTCAATTTTAATAACTCCTTTAGCAGTCTCAATTAGAGGTATTAGGTTTTTGCCAGTAGCTTTATAAAGAAAGGAGAGGTCGTTCTCAGCCTTAGGAACAACAATACATGAGATTTTGTCCTCTCTAGAGATAAAAGAAACATCTAGGTAAGAGTCAAGCAACTGCAAGGAGTTTATTCTAACGCAAAGTTCTTTTCTCCCCCAATCTAACTCCTTTAACATTTTGCTCAGAAGCTCTCTCGCTCTTTCCTTGTCCTCCGGTGGGACTGCATCTTCGAGGTCGAAAATTATTGAATCTGCGTTTAGTTCAACTGACTTCCTAATCATTTTTTCAGAAATCGAGGGAACATATAATTGAGATCTCCTTTTCATCAAATAAATAACGAAAATAAGGTATAAAATGTTTGTTAGTGTTAAAGCTTGATAAAAATTTTACTGGAATTGTGAAAAATTAGTCAAAAGGAATAAAAACTTCTCTTCTTGTTTCCTGCAAATCCGCTATATATGTCGTGGTATTTATACACGTAATATCGCGTATAAAGATCTTTAACTAACTGATGAAAATATAGAAAATTATGCATTTAAATTATATAAATATATTTGTTATTACAATTTTACGTAAACCTTTTTATTTTATTTTTTGCTATATTGTTATGTTTTCAACTTTTAGGTATAACGATCACGGTAGTTTTATTAGCATTTCTAGTTGTGTATAAAACTTTAATTAACAATTTTTAAATGAGTAAGCTTCTTTGGTAATATCTATATTTTCAGCAATGTTATGAAAATATTTATAAACCACTTAATCGACTTATATCACATGTCAAGTTCCTCTAAAATAAAAAGTGTCCTAAGAAAAGCCCTTCCCCTTTTAATGTTAATATCTATGTTAGCTACACCAATGTCCTTAATGGCACAAATGGGTAGCTATCCAGCATCAACTTCAATAACTTTTATTTCATACAACGGAAACGATGCGTTAGGTGTAGAAGCTTTTGAGCACGGTCAAATAGCCTTTTATGCCTATACATTGCCGCCATCAGAATATACTTCATTACCACCTGGAGCTAAAACGTATCTGTTCCCATCTACCTATTATGACGTTTTAGTAAATCCATTAAACACAACATTTGGATTTAACCCATTCCAGTTCCAGCAAGTGAGGTTTGCTCTTAATTACATTGTAAATAGACACTACTTCGTAGATAATATTCTCCACGGATATGGCATACCAACAATAACTTTATATGCCGGTGAACCTGACGAGCTTCACTTAATTCCTACTCTATCCAAATATGCTAATATACATTACAACTTTACTTATGCAAATGAAACAATATACGAAGTATTAACTGCCCATGGCGCTCAATATATAAATGGAAAATGGTACTATCATGGTAAACCCATTACCGTTTACGTTTTTGTCAGAACAGATGCTACTGTAAGGAAAGTCTATGCTGAATATTTAATTTCACAACTTGAGAAACTAGGATTTACAGTACAAGAGATACCTGGCAACTTACAGAAGGAGATTTCATTTATATATGGCAGTGACCCTGCAAACACTACATGGGACATAGCGATTGAAGCATGGGGTGGAACATACGGATATTATGATGCTACCCTGGCAGCAGGTTTATATGGTACGTTAGGGGCTGTAGCTCCATTCACATCATATTATGGTCTGAGCATGGGATCATTTAACGATACTAAATATGAATCACCATTGCTACTTAAAGAAGCTAATGAAATTGACAACTGGTCATTAATAATACTACAAAGCGAATTCACAAGTGAACAAGAATATTACCAATTAGAGAATGATATAGTGAACGTAGGTATAAACATGTCTGTTAGAATTGGACTAGGAATGAGTTTATCTCCAATATATGCTTTACCTAGCATCACAGGGGTATACCCAAGTTTTGCTCAAAGTACTGTGTTGAGCTTCCAGACGTATTTGGCTATAATGAATGGCACATATCCTAATGTAACGATTGGTGTGAGATACTTGAGCCAAGGTTCTGCAAACCCAGTAGCTGGTTTCACAGATGCATATACAGATGATATAGCAACTGCTCTATTTACTCCAGCAACCTTAACTGTACCAGGTACTGGTTACCCAGTGCCTTACATATACACTTATAAGGTAGTCAACTTAACTCCGCAGACTGTAGTACCAGTGCCCACAAATGCATTATGGTGGAACCCAGAAAAACAAGAAATAACAACAGTTCCTCCAAACACTACAGCTCAGATGGCGGTTATATATAACTTTGCACCTTTGTTCAATAACGATAAATGGGCAGATGGGCAAAACATCACTTTAGCTGACATTATTTATCAGTATATAATTGCCTCAGAAGCTTCATTGAATTCAAGCAATCCAATTTATGATCCAACAGCTGCCACAGTCTATACTCCAGTGTTACAGACCATAAAAGGATTTAAGATAATTAACTCTACAGCTATTGAAATATGGGGCAATGATTGGTTCTTCGATCCCACTCAAGCCGTGGCCAACTTATTATCAGCCTTCAATCCATTAGGTTATGCATTACCGGGAGGAGGTTACTTCCCATGGCAAATGTATGTAGGTATGGCAAAGGTAGTGGCTGAAGGAAAGGCTGCATGGTCAACAAGTACTGCACAAAGCAAAGGCATTGACTGGTTGAACTTAGTAAGCCCGACTGACGTTAACTATGTATTATCTGCTTTAAAGAACGCTTCAGCAAGCGATTTCATACCAAAGAGTTTAATGGAGGTTGAAAACCTAAGCGGAGTAACATTAGTGACTCCTCAGCAAGCAGAGGCTGGATATCAGGCTGCAATCAACTTCATAAATACTTATGGAAATGCTTTAATTGGTGACGGTCCGTTCATATTAGTTGCTTGGAATCCAAGCGTATCACCACCATATGCAAAAATAGTCAGAAGTCCATACTTCCACTTAGCCCCACCACCACAGGCAATGGGTGAGCCAACAACCTATTCAATATCTTTCGTACCTCCAGCAACTGTATATCCTGGTGAAACTCTAAATGGCACTGTTATGGAGACACCTGCAGGAAGTACTTCAGCAGTTCCTGCACCAGGGGTTAATGTCACTTTATTGCTAGAAGCTCCTAACGGCACTGTATTACTAACGAAACAATTAACTACAAACTCTAACGGAGTGTTTACATTCACTTTACCATCAACATTAGTTCCGGGTGCCTACATAGTTCAGTTGATGACATATAGCGGTGAATCAATTTTGATAAACCCAATGACAGAAAGTTTAGCTGTGACGCCACCTATTACGACAACAACGCCACCTACTACGACAACTAGCACGACTACAACGACACCAACGACAATAAATATTACAACGATAGGTATAACAGTAGCCGTTGTAGTAATAATAATTATAGTTGCTGCTGTAGTATTATTAAGGAGGAGATGAAATAGTGGGTTTTTGGAGATTTGTTTTAAAAAAGGCACTTATTTATTTTTCTGTTTTGATAGCTGCAATGACTATTCTTTATATTTTCACTTTTCCCATTTTACAACAAGTTATAGCTAAGAGCATAAATTATGGTGTAGCTCAGTATGAGCAAGCCTTGTTTAAATATTCTCATCATTTAAACATAACTCAAGTTAATATTGAGGTGGAAAAATATAAGGAATATTTAATTTCAGCATATGGTCTCAACCAACCCATTATAAATAAGTACTTTATACAGATGTATAATTTACTCCGTTTTAACTTTGGAGATGCTTACTTCTTGCAAGCTCCATCTGGTTCAAGAGAAGTAAGCGCAATTATAGCTTATTATTTACCTAACACAATTCTTTTATTTACTACAGCTTCGATCCTTTTCATTATAGCAGGAACAATTATAGGTTTGCTTTCTGCTAACTCAAAATTCTGGGAAAAAGTAGTTGCAGTAATAGCAGTAGTTCACTCAAGCTTACCTACATGGTGGTTAGGTTTTATTCTACTTGCAGCATTAGCTTACTCAGTTAAAGTATTCCCTCCTGGTGGGATGGTTTCTGTCCCTCCACCTAAGAATCCGTTCGATTATGGACTAAGTGTATTAGACCATATGGCTTTACCTTTACTCTCAATATTCATAGTTAACGTTGGAGGTTTTGCATATATAGTTAGAAGTTTAGTAGCATCAACTCTGAAGGAGGATTTCGTAATTACAGCAAAAGCTAGAGGATTATCGGACTCAAGAATACTTTATAGGCATGTTTTGCGTACAGCATCCCCATCAATAGCTACACAAGCTATACTTGTCTTAACAGGGTCATTAAGCGGAAGCATAACTACTGAGATTGTATTTGAGTGGCCTGGAGTTGGTTATCTAACTTATCTTGCAATCAACCAAAATGATCTGCCGGTAATTTTAGGAATAACTTATGTCTTAACAATAGTTTTATTAGTAGGTTTATTCTTAGGTGAGTTAGTTTATGGTTTATTAGACCCCAGAATAAAGGTAGGTGAGTGAAATGAGTAAAAGGAGTTTAAGTTTTTCTTACTATTTAAAGGAATTTTTATCTAGTAAGTTAGCTATAGCTGGTCTTGTGATTCTTATAATTTTACTTATTTTTACCGGGATTGCTTTATCTATTCCTTCAAAGGTTTACTCTTCTTGGAATAACCCGGCAGCTTGGAGCGAATACCCGGAACATGTACCCCCTGCTTGGATGTCAATCTTTTACCCTGGAAAATATTTCACTACAGAGAAATTAAGTCCTACATATATTTCATCTATGTCTTATGGTAAAAATCTATATGTGGTTACTGTAAATTATCAATTTAGCTGGAATAAAACATTACCTCCATATAACGTATTCTTCTTTGTCTCATATAATACTAGTCCAATAGAGGAAATAATCTATTGGACAAAACCTGATGGTTACACGTTAGAAATTTCTGTACCCAGTACCACATATAATATGCCATTTGACCTCACTAGCATAAGAACTGATATCTTAAATTATATAACTTCAGTTACCGGCAAGACCCCATCGTTAGTTAATAGTACAGTGTTGTCTTCTGCGCTTTTTAACTCTCCTAAATCTAATTTAACTATTACTGAACAAGGGAAATACTTAGTAAAAATAGAAATAGCTTCATCTTCACCAATCAAAATTACAAACTCAAGCATACTCCTTATAGGAAACTCATATGGCTTAATGGGGACAGATTATTTCGGAAGACCTGTAGCTTTAGGAGTTCTCTTAGGTTTACCAAATGCATTAGAAATAGGTGCACTTACCTCAATAATAGCTGTATTAGTTGGAGTATTTGCTGGTGGAATTGCCGGATATTTAGGAGGAAATAAGGATTCTGGTATACAATGGGTTACTTTAGTATTTCTCGCCTTACCAATTCTTCCGTTTTTAGTTGCTGTTTCCTTTGCAGTTAGGCCAAGCCTAACTCTTGAAGCATTGCTAATAGCGTTTTTATCCTGGCCTGGTTATGCCATTATAGCAAGATCAGCTGCATTATCAATAAAATCTAATAGCTTTGTTGAAGCAGATAAACTTCTTGGAATTCCTTCTTACAGAGTGTTTTTCACTCACTTTATGCCAAGATTAATACCCATAACAGTGGCATATATGGCTTTAGGAGTTCCTGCTGGCATCCTTACCGCTGAAACTTTAGCATTCTTAGGAATAGCCCCAGCTGATATAGTAACTTGGGGAGGAATTCTGAATTCTGCTGAAACATACCAAGCACAAGTTAATGGCTGGTGGTGGTGGGTAGTTTTCCCTGGTTTAATGATAGTAATTGTTGCAATTCCTTTTATCTTAATAGGTTTTGCAGTAGAAAGGGTTGCATTAGGTGAGAGGTAATGTTACTAGAGGTAAAGAACCTCAAAATTTACTTTTACACGAAGAGAGGGGTAGTAAAAGCTGTAGATAGTGTTAACTTAAACGTTGATAAAGGAGAGATAGTGGGTCTAGCCGGAGAAAGCGGTTCTGGTAAAAGTACAATAGGTTATGGAATAATGAGGCTAGTACCTTTCCCCGGTAAAATTGTAGATGGACAAGTTCTCTTTAAAGGAGAAGACATACTAAAAATGGATGAAGACACATTCAGAAAGAACTATAGGTGGAAGAAAATAGCTATGGTCTTTCAAGGTTCGATGTCAGGTTTTACCCCAGTTTTCAAAATCAAGGATCAAATAATTGAGGTTTTAAAGCTTCATGGATGGAATGGCGATTACGAAGAAAGGGTTAGAGAGTTATTTAAAATGGTGAACATGGATCCTATTTTGGCAGATAAATATCCACATGAGCTTTCTGGGGGTCAAAAACAAAGGGCTTTTATAGCTATGGCTTTAGCCTTAAACCCTGAGCTGTTAATTGCCGATGAGCCAACTACTGCTTTAGATGTAATAGTTCAAGAAAATATACTTAATTTGCTGAAAAGACTAAGGAAAGATCTAGGAATCTCAATAATTTTCATTACCCATGATTTAGCTCTTCTGTCAGAGATCTCTGATAGGGACTATATTTTATATGCTGGAAAAGTTATGGAAAGTGGGCCATCTGAAGTTATCTTTAAGAGACCTAGACATCCTTATACACAAGCGTTAATAGAATCTATTGCGACTTTAGACAAAGACGTGATTAAAGGAATACCTGGATCAATGCCAGATCTTTCTAACCCTCCAACTGGTTGTAGGTTTAACACTAGATGCCCCTTTGCTAAAGATATTTGCTTTAAAGAAGAACCTAAAATGAAAATATTTTCAGATGGTGATGAGGTTGCCTGCTGGCTCTATTGAAGAAGACTACATAGTTAAGGTAGATAAGCTGAGCGTTTACTTCACCAAAGGAGGGATGTTTAGTAAAAAAGTCTTGATTAAGGCAATTGATAACGTTTCATTAAGAATAAAAAACAGAGAGATACTGGGAGTTGTTGGGGAAAGCGGTTCTGGGAAGACAACATTAGGAAGAACAACAATTGGTTTGCAGAAGCCAACTTATGGAAACGTTTACTTAAAGGTTGATGGAAAAGAAATAAACGTTGGAAAATCGCCATTAAAGAAGGTTAACAAATACGTTCAAATGATATATCAAGACCCTTATTCATCCATTGACCCAATAATGAGGGTTTATGATGTATTAGCAATGCCACTAAAGTACAGAAAGGAGAAAGATATAGAGGCAAGGATTGAGGAGGCAATGAGGTTAGTAGATCTACCCCTTGAACTTTTGGAGAACAGAGTTTATCAACTATCTGGTGGGCAGAGGCAGAGGCTGAGCATCGCTAGGGCAATTGCTGTCAACCCTAGGTATGTTGTTGCAGATGAGCCGACAACAATGCTAGATGCTTCCTTGAAAGGGGAAATTCTGAAGATAATAAAAGACGCTAGAGAAGCTAAAAACATCTCTTTTATGCTAATTACCCACGAACTTCCAATTGCTAAGATAATATCTGATAGGATATCAGTACTTTACCTAGGCAAACTGGTTGAGTTAGGGAGATCAGATGAGATAATTAAAAACCCTCTTCACCCCTATACACAAGCTTTAATTGATGCTTATCCCACGATAAACCCAGAGTTGAAGGACAAAATAAAGGAGATTAAGATAAAGCCAGATATAGTGAGACCAGAAAAGGGTTGTGTCTTTGCACCAAGATGTCCATTTGCTATGCCGAAGTGCAAAGAAAGGGAACCGGAGTTAAAGGAGGTTTCTCAAGGTCATTATGTAGCTTGCTGGCTTTATTAGGTGAGAAGATGAAACGCTCAATTACTCAAATAATTGTTGGCTTAGGAATGCTCTTTTCAGCAATAGGTTTGGATTACGTTGGTTCTTCATTTGAAAGTCTACCAGTTTTAGTGTTGTCCATGACACTTGCAATTGCTGGGGCTTTGGTTGGGCTAAGAGGTTTAATAGAATTTATAGGTGAAAGAATTTAGTCTATCAAGGGAAAGTTGTCTTATTTACTTTGTAAAAAACCTCTTTATCCCCAGTGAACTTTTCAAAAGGTAATTCCCTTCTAAGTATCTCCATTTGGCTCTTATACTCTTCCAATGCTTTAATCTTCTTCTCCCTTTTTCCCTTTATGTCAAATTTTACCTCTTCTCCTCCCCAAATAAGATAGAAATATGCGTTGGGGAAAAGCTTTAGAATTATCTTTCCTATTTCTGAGTGATCTGGATGAAGATCACATGGTGAAGGGGCAAATACCACGTCCGGTTTATACTCCTTGATTATACTTGACAACTTCTCCTCAACTTCCTTGCTCTTCTGACTGACTTTAGAATCCTCAAAACCCAGAAAGTCATAGTCTTTAACGCCTAGTATTTCGAAAACCTTAGTTGCTTCTTCTTTCCTAATTCTTACCAGTTCCTCTGTGCCATAAAGATTTTCTGAATAAGTCCCATATCTCCCATCAGTTACGATAATAATTTTAACCTTATCACCTCTCTCTATAAAGTTCATAATTGTACCTGCACAGCAAAGAGTTTCGTCATCTGGGTGAGGGGCAATTACTAATACTTTCATAAGGTGAAATAGAGATGTGTAATTATAAACTTTTCTACTCAGTTAGAAAAACACATAAATCACTTGCTAGTTATGACGGTCTATGAAAGCTCTCAATATCTTTCAGTTCTGCTTCAGCAACTCTATCCCAAGAGGAGTAAAAAAGTGGAACTGGGACCTCTTCCCCCTTGAAGTTAGATATCTCCTCAGCCATCCCATTTATATCATCCTCCTTCACCGTGTGAACCCCCTTAACGCAAGAGTAAACCTCTCTTATTGCTGGAGTATCATAAGCAAAAACTGGTGTGCCGAGGGCTAAAGACTCAAGTACTACTAAGGAAAAGCTGTCGTAGTGTGAAGGATAAACTGTGAAAAGTGCTTTTGATACAACCTCGTACAACTCATTCCCTTCTTTAAAACCAATATATTCAATGTTTACGTCAAGTCTTTTAACCATATTGAGAAAGTCTTCCTTGTCGTTTTCATCCAGAAATTCTCCCATAACGTAAAGTTTTATGTCCTTTCTAAGCTTCTTCCATATTAAAGGAATTTCGAAAAGTCCTTTTTCTGGTATTAACCTAGTAAAGTAAACTGCATAATCCTCCTTTGCTTTTCCTCTAAACCTTAACAACTCTTGATCAAAAGCATTCCCGGGTCTTGTAACTCTATAAGGTAACATGTTTTCTAAACCAGAGTTTATCAAGGGCACTTTACTAACAGATATTGCAAAATTGAGTGATTTGTTAGAAATTAACTCCTTCCATTTCTCTTCTTCTTTTCTTGATTCCTCTATAGCTTCTTTGAGATTTTTGATAGCTCTCCCAGTAACTCCCCTAAACTTTATTCTAAAGAGAGTGGAAAGATTTTGATAAAACGGTTCTAGTTGGAGCTGTACACCCACTGGAGATTTAGTTAATTTTCTAGCGAGTTCCACGTTTTCAGAAGAATTACTATAAACGACTGCAACGTGGTATTTATCCTCTTTTGGTAGTCCTTGAATAAACTCCTCTTCGGTAGTAGTTTTCTCAAGGAGTTCAATTACATAAGGGGAAGTCGAGTTAAGCTCTTCCAAGAGAGAAATTAAATCCCTCCTATATTGATAAAGTCTAATGTTTCTCAAAGAGGGTATGATTTCAACATCAGAGAGACGAGGAAGTCTTTTCATAATTTCAAGGTTCCTTTTATAACCGCCAGTCTTCTCGTTGAGCCCAAAATCAACTACAGATAAAATCTTCACAATTCAAAAACTGAAAACGCTATTTTAAATATTAGACAAAGGAAAGTTGACAAAGGATTATTATGAATAAAGATGGAAATGGTATTAACTAAAAACTAAAGTTTACGAACTAATTATCTTTGAATTTTTCCAAGTAACCATTTCCACGCTTTAACTACTTCTATACCATCAAGTTCATCTTCTTCATCAAATGTAATTATGTAGGAAGGAACGTTTTTGATGCGTTGAAGTTCTCTTAAACCTTTTATTTCTCTTTCTACGTCATTTAGCTTGTAAGTTACTTGATAAGCTTCCCTCACCTCGTTACCTATTTTTATTATGAAATCAACTTCCCCCCTCTTTCCCCTAAAATAGAAAATGTTGTTCTCACCATATCTTCTCAACAACTCAAGGAAGATTAGGTTCTCAAACAAAGCTCCGTGACTTTCATTCAATCTATAACCGACTACACTAGATAGACCGTGATCTATTGAGTAAACTTTCCTCTCGCTCTTTACCATCTCAACAAGTTTAGGACTCAAAGCCCTTACAAAGAATATTAGATAAGCGTTCTTAAGACACTCAGTGTACCTTTGCAGAGTCCTAAGAGGTATGTTTAACGATTTTGTTAACCTCCTAAAGTTAATCCTATTTCCAATGTTTGAGATGTAAAACAGTGAAAGGGACTTAACCTCTTCTTCCTTCTTTATGTTGCATTCTGATATCACGTCCCTAAATAGTATGTCCTCATATAGCTGAGTCAAAATCCTCTCTTTATCTTGGTTTAAAACGACGAGAGGGAAACCTCCGTAAGTTAGATACTCTGAAAAAGCCTTCTTTATTTCGCCCTCCCTAGCAACTACATCTATTTCCCTCTCCACGTGTACCCCCTTGAAGTCTAAAAACTCTTTGAAAGATAAGGGAAAAACTTCAAATATTAATTGCCTACCAGCTAACACTCTCCTCACGTTTCTGTTGTTTACTGAAGAGGTAGAACCGGAAACTATTACTCTAGCTTCCTTTCTATCTATTAAAGATCTAACAAATCCCTCCCAGCCCTTAACCTTTTGTACTTCATCGAGGATAACGAGAGGTTTTCCGTTAGACTTCCTAATCTCTTTATATAAATCATAAAGTGAAAACAAATCCTTGCCTTCTCTGATCTCTGAAAACCTAGAGTCCTCGAAATTCACAATGAGAATGTTAAACGGGTTTTCTCCTCTTTCAATCATCTTTTTAGCTACTTGATTTATAATAGTTGACTTCCCAGCCCTCTTTACACCAAGTACTGTTATTGCGAGTCCAGAGTCTATTAAGCGTAAAATTTGATCAGCGTAATCTCTAGGTACACCTACTGGTTGTTCCTTATACCAGAAGTTCCAGTCAATTAACGCTTTTTCTATTAGTTCCCTATTCATTAAAGAAAAAATGAGTAAAAGAGTAATAAGTTTGACTCTTGGGAAGAGTCAATTTATCGTTATTCTGACTCTTGGGAAGAGTCAAAATGAAGGAAAAATAATATAAGTTAAATAGAACAATACTAATAATGCCATGTTAAAACAAGTTGTAATCGTCTACTATTACAATCTTATCTTTTAATGCCTCTTTCCATCCTATTTTTTCTTTCATTTTCACAAACTCCGAGTACGTATAAGGTTTGACCTCAAATCCTTCTTTCCACTCGAATAAATCGTATCTGTCTAAAAATCTTATGTTTTCAAAAGCGTCAGAGATTAAAAGAATGTCAACATCGCTCCACAAATTAAAATCCCCCCTAGCGTAACTACCGTATAAAACTACAGTAACTTTTCCCAGTTTTTTCTTTAACCTCTTCTGCAAATTCTTTAACTTCGTTAATTATCCTTTCCCTCTCCTTCTTCCTTTCTTCCAAGATTCTCTCCAGCTTCCTTCACCAAGTTAATAATTTTTGAAGCACATTCAATAGCTTTTTGCTTATCTTCCTCGTCATATACCTCATGAGGAGAAACACCTTCTGGCAAGGCATCTGGATATCTAGATGGGATATAGACTTTAGTTAGGAAGTTTGCACATTGCAAGATCTCCTTATCTAGTTGTAGCCCAGCGCTTCTTAAGAGAGTTACTAAATCATGGCCGAAATAGCTCTTTCCAACTAGGATTAAATATGCTTTTACAGCTAATTGTGCAGCTTGCTCTGCTTTAAAACATGCCCAATTGAAATCTTCATCCCTTTTTGCACTCTCAAGGGTTGCCAACGCAAATCTCATCCACCGGTTATATTCATTCCAATCAAGCACAAATAATAGTTTAAGAGTTTATATTTAAAGTGAGGGGAAAAGAACTAAAAAGAACATTAGCTTTATACACCTTTCATCACATACCTACTTATTACAACGAAAATAACGCCAATTACCACTATCCCTAAGCTCCACAGCAGGGATGCCGGATTCCCTTCAAATGCATTATAAAGCGCTTGAGATACGTAAGTTGTTGGTTCAAGGTAAGCTAAATAACGGAAAGGCATAGGTATGAAAGTTATTGGAAAATAAACTGGGGCAAAGAAACTCAAAGCCATACTTATTATTATCGAGTATTGATACACAGCATAAGGGTTCTTTATTCCTAAGCCTAAGGCCATTCCAAACATAGAAGCCATAAAAATTGATGCAATGATTGTAACAATAAGGTAAGGTATTGAGGCAACTTGCAAATGAAGGAAATAAATTCCTACAAGTAAGGTAACTATAATTGACAGTATATCTGCTAATCCGTTGCTTAGTGCTATGCTAATTGCATAAACCTCTTTAGGAATTCCAGCAGCTACCATTAAAGAGAACCTACCGGTTTGCCTTTCAGTAGCTAAAATTTGAGAAACTAAAGTTATAACTCCTATGGAAATGTTAAAAGTTGTTGTTCCAGCAACAATGTAAGGGGCAAACTCTTTCGCCGAAATAGAGCCAAAAACAAGTATAATTGCTATTGGGTATATTATTGGAAAGAATATGAATGTTGCTAAATAAGCCTTAATAGTTTTAAACTGCATTATAATTAGATCAAGAAGCTCTCTCAACATCTTTCATCACCTGCAAATAGATCTCTTCTAAGCTTGGAATCCTAACTTCAAATTTTCCTTTCATTTCTGAGATCACCTTTTTTACCTCTTCTTCTCCCTTCACTCTATAAACCTTTCCGGTAGTGTAATCAGTAACTTCATACCAATCTGCAAACTTCTCTTTAATCTCTGCTGTAGTCCCTTCAACGATTATCTTTTTATAAATGAAATAAACCCTATCGGAAAGTCTTTCAGCCTCATCTAGATAGTGTGTCGTAAGTAACATGCTTTGCCCTTCTTTTTTCATGTTTAGCAAAATTTCCCAAACCTCTCTTCTAGCTTGAGGGTCTAAGCCGGTTGTCGGCTCATCGAGAACGATTAATTTAGGATTGTTTATTAGAGCCATTGCTATTAAAGTCCTTCTCTTTAATCCACCAGATAAGTCTCTAACTAGAA
>ERZ1684502.136-NODE-136-length-16743-cov-191.587967_pt1 | contig 16743 bp, 20 predicted proteins | sample MGYA00580192_ERZ1684502 | MGnify/ENA primary metagenome ERZ1684502 (study PRJEB41476, sample SAMN13258264) | hydrothermal vent metagenome | biome: caldera [ENVO_00000096]; feature: acid hot spring [ENVO_00002120]; material: acidic water [ENVO_01000358] | place...
TAGGCTATATGTTAATGGGAAAGAAGTGGGAATATCATTTTACTTTTCTGGAAGAGGTTATTATTCCCCTTGGCTAGAAATAGACTATTCCCCTTGGCTAAGAGATGAAGGCTTTGAAGACCAGTTCTTTTCATTCGTTTACCATTTCTTGCCTCCAGGCTCTAAGCTGTTTGTCACATATTTAAAAGATAGAGAAACTATGGAGATGCTCTATAAAGGTTTTCATCCAGTGGAAACCCCTTTAGGATTTTCACTACTAAAGGCTGGTTTCACATGGTTTAAAGATTGGTACTATCCAGAAGGAGGAAACGAGGGAGCTCCAAAAATTCAAGCTAATAAGCCTCTAAATAAAGAGGAAGAGAAAAGACAGCTAAGAAAGTTATTAGATGAAGTTAAAAAGGACGATGTAAGAAAGTTTATTGAGAATAAGCTTGCTCAAGGGTAATTCAGATATTGGCTTATACAACCGTTTTTTGCCTAAGGGTTGTGAGCTTTGCAGATTAGGTGGAAAACTAGTTGTTTTTATCACTGGTGAGTGCGGAGATTCCTGTTATTACTGCCCCGTGAGTCTTGAAAGATTTGGTAAAGACGTTATGTACGCCAATGAAATTCCAGTTTCTTCTCTGTTTGACTACATATATGAAGCTTATAGAATGAATGCTTTAGGAGCAGGAATAACTGGTGGAGACCCTATTTTGGTCATTGATAGGGTTGTCAAACTTATCAGACTCTTAAAGGATGAATTTGGGAGCAACTTTCATGTACATCTTTATACTAGCGGAAGATACGTGACAAATGATGTTCTGAGAGAACTTGAAAGTGCAGGGCTTGATGAGATAAGATTTCATCCAGTTAAAGAAGAATATTTAAGGGCAGTAGAAAAGGCGCTAAAATTTAGTTTTGATGTAGGCCTTGAAGTTCCAGTTATACCAGGAGAAGAGGGGTATTTAGAAAAGCTAATAAAGTGGGCAATTGAGAAAGGTGTAAAGTTTATCAACTTGAATGAGCTTGAAGTTACAGAAAGAAATTTTCAAGCGTTAAATGCAAGAGGATTTAGAATAGGCCATGGCTTAGCTGGAGTTAAAGGTAGTTTCGAGTCTGCCCTTCATATATTGAAGAAATTTGAGGATTCGCAAATTGCCCTTCATTACTGTAGTTCAGTTTATAAAGATGTAGTTGAGACTAGGACCAGATTTCTTAGAATTATAAAATTCTCTTCTAAGCCGTATGAGGAGTATACCGGAGAAGGAACAGTTGTTAGAGCTTTAGTGAAAAGTAATAGGGATTTGAGTGATTATGGAGAAAAAGAAGGTGATTTATGGAGCATTTCCCCTCAATATATAAATATGATAGACGCAGATGAGATTTGGTTAGTAGAAGAACTTCCAGATGCAAGGAGACTTAAAGTTTCTGAAAAGTTAATCTATTCTAAATCTAAGTAAAGCTACTAAACCTGTTAGGTTCTTAACTTCAAAGTAAATTGGTGAATCTTTTGGGACTATAAACACCCTTCCATTTTTATTCTCTACATCTTCCATTATTTGGTCTATCTCTAACCTTTCCTCTTCATTTTCAGAGGAAACTAAGTCTTCTATTACGAGTAAAGTATCAATAGCCCCATATTCTGCAGATTTCTTAACTTCTTCTTTTCCATAAGCTACTAGTCCAGTATTTTTAGCTAAGTTCTCCATTATTTTTTCCATTATTTTTATCTCTTGAGATATTTCGTAGTCTCTATTGATTTGGTCAACAATGTCTCTTTTAAGTATTTCATTTAAACCTGCTCTTGTAGCGGATGACACACTATCTATGTAGACTTTCACATTCTTTATATATTTTGAGACTATTTCTTTAAATGGCCCTGGTCCTGCCAAAAGTATTACTTCAATTCCCAAATTTTCTATGTAACTCATAATTTCATTAGCAATTTCTCTTGCGTTTTCTTCTATTATTCCTTCCTCATCTTTATTTGGGGGCCTTAACGATTTTTCAGATAGAATTTTTATTCCTTGACCCATAGGAAGAGCAATAAGATATTCGTCAAAATCGACCAGAACTATTAATAGTTTCAAATACTTTTCAGTTTGTCTTTTTATTTTATCTAGCTCAAATTTCCCCCAATGAGTTTTTTCTATTACTATTTCGTCCCCTAGATCAAGGTTAATCGTATGATGGGCACCTTTTATTCCAAATCTTTCTGGTGCATCTAATATTATGCCATGTATTCTTAGTCTACTAGTAAATGATTGAAATTCCGTTTTCTCTACTTGCAACTCTATAATCATAGGGATTCTCCTACTCTCCTTTCCTAAGCCTACATCTCTCGTAGTTTTAGCTATCACTTTATCTCCTTTTTTAAGAATAAGATGTAATACCCATAAGTCATCCTCATTCTCTATATGTAATTTCATTATCCCTTTCTTTTCGTTAAATTCTAAAATCTTCATAATACATTATAATATCGATAAATTGTGATAATTATAACTAACGTAACTGAGGAAGATTTACCAAAAGTTTATGAGATAGAGCTTGAAAGCTTTGAAGAGCCATACTCTTATCCTTTACTTAAAGCCTATTATCATTTAGCAAAAGAGTTATTTATAGTAGCTAAGGAAGGAAATGAAGTTCTCGGTTATGCCCTGGGGATAGTACAATATGGTTATAGGGGTCATGTTATTTCTATAGCAGTAAGAAAAGAATACAGAGAAAGGGGAGTAGGAAGTCTATTGCTAAAAGATCTTGAAAACCGATTTAAATTATTTAATTGTACTCACTCATATCTTGAAGTAAATTACAAAAATATTCCAGCAATAAAATTTTATAATAAACAGGGATATGTAGTAATTAAATTTCAAAAGAATTATTATGGCAGAGGCAAACATGCATTTATAATGGCTAAAAGCTTTCTAAACGGAAAAAGTTTTGAGTGATTAAAAATATATCTTTTTCAGTTTATATTAATTATTTATGATAGACAATTTCTTTATACTCGACTTTTCATATGACGTAGTTGATAATAGGCCAATTATTTACATTTGGGCAATCAATAAAAATAATGAAAGAGTTGTTCTATTAGAAAAGAATTTTCGCCCATACTTTTACGCACAATTAGATGAAAATGTAAACGTTGAAGAAGTAAAGAGAGAAATAATTAAACTTAGCAAGCCATATTCTCCCATAACCGATATTAAACTCATTGAGGATAGAAAATACTTTGGCTCTCCAGTTAAAGTGTTGAGAATAGAAACAATAATTCCAGCTTATGTGAGAGTATATCGTGATGAAGTAGCCAAAATAAAAGGTGTTAAAGACGTTCTTGAAGCAGATATTCGTTTCTACATGAGATATTCGATAGACAACGATATAAAACCTTTTTATTGGATTGAAGCAGAAGTGGAAGAAATAAAAGAAAGTGGCTTTAGAGTAAAGAAAGAGTACGAATTAAAGAAAATAATTAGAATTTATGAAGATAAAGAACCAGAATTAAAAATGCTTGCATTTGATATTGAAGTATACAACAAATATGGTTCTCCTAACCCTAGAAGAGACCCTATAATTATTATTGGTGTTTGGACTAAAGAAGGAGGTAAGCAATTCATTGCTGATAAAAATGACGATTTAAAAGTAATAAGAGAGTTTGTAAACTTCGTTCAAGAATATGACCCAGATATTATTGTAGGCTATAATAGCAACAATTTTGATTGGCCATATCTATTAGAGAGGGCAAATATTAGAGGAATAAAACTTGATGTAGGTAGAAGAGTGAATAGTGAACCTTCTCAAGGAGTTTATGGTCATTATTCCATTACTGGTAGGCTAAATGTAGACCTATATGGTTTTGCTCAGTCGATTCAAGAGATTAAAGTAAAAACTTTAGAGAATGTAGCCGACTATTTAGGGGTTTTACCAAAGGAAAAAAGAACTTTAATTGAGTGGTACGATATACCAAATTATTGGGATGATGAAAAGAAGCGAGACATCCTACTCAAATACAATCTTGATGATGCAAAATCCGCTTACCTTTTGGGCGAAGTGTTTGTACCGTTTGGAATAGAATTAACTAAAATAACTGGCTTACCATTAGATCAACTTTCTATGGCTAGTGTAGGACATAGAGTAGAATGGCTTTTAATGAGAGAAGCTTACAAATATAAAGAATTAATTCCTAACAAGGAAGAAAGGGAATATGAAGGCTATGAAGGAGGGCTTGTTATTTCTCCCTTACCAGGAATTCATGAAGACGTATATGTCTTAGACTTCTCATCAATGTATCCATCAATCATGATAAAGTATAATATAGGTCCGGATACTTTAGTAAGAGGTGAATGCGATGATTGTTGGATTTCTCCTATCGGTTATAAATTTAGAAAAGAACCAGCAGGCTTGTATAAGAATGTATTACAAAAGTTAATAGAAGAAAGGAAAGAAGTAAAGAAAAAAATGGAAAGTACTACTGATGAGTACGAAAAAAGAGTGCTTGATACTAGACAAAGAGCGTTAAAAGTTATGGCTAATGCATTTTACGGATATATGGGCTGGATAGGTGCCAGATGGTATAGCAAAGAAGGAGCGGAAGCAGTAACCTCATGGGGTAGGGCCATAATTTCTGAAGCTGCAAAATTAGCCAAAGAAAAAGGTTTTACAGTTGTTTATGGTGATACAGACTCAATTTTTATTAAAGGTAATGGAGATGTAAATTCATTAATTAATGAGATTTCATCAAAATTTGGCCTAGAAATCAAAATAGATAAAATATACAAGAGGGTATTTTTCACAGAAAACAAGAAGCGCTATGCAGGATTAACAGAAGAAGGAAAAATAGATATAGTGGGTTTTGAGGCTGTTAGAGGGGATTGGTGTGATTTAGCGAAAGAGGTTCAGACACGAGTAATAGAGATCATACTAAGATCCGGTAAAGTAGATGAGGCAGTAAAGTATGTAAAATCTGTAATCTTTGACCTAAGAAGATATAATTTTAGAATAGAGGATTTAATAATTTGGAAATCTATTGATAAAAACTTAGATGAATACGATGTTACTGCACCTCATGTTGTTGCAGCTAAAAAAGCAGCAAAAGCAGGTTATCTAATTTCAAAAGGTGTCAAAATAGGTTATGTTATTGTTAAGGGAGCAGGCAAAATTTCGGATAGAGCGGAACCTTACTTTATGGTGAAAGATAAAACCAGGATAGATGTGGAGTATTATATTGAAAGACAAATAATACCAGTAGCAATGAGAATCTTGGAAGGATTTGGGGTAAAAGAAAGTTCACTTAAGACAGGAGGGGCTGATATACTAAGTTTCTTTAAGAAGTGAGGATGTCGCTTAAAGTTAATATTTCTACGTTTCTTGGTCTTTTTGTTATTCCTCCTATCCTTGCTCCTATTAATAGCTTTATATTTTTAGCAGAAGCGAGATCAAGCAATCTCTGCGTTATTACTCCATCAAATATTATATAACTAACGTTTGAGTTTTCACTCAAGTTCTCTAGTTTTTGTACTATATCTCTGACTTGAACCCTTTCTATTAAATTCCAGTTTTGATCATACATTATTCCTTCTAAAGTGCCCGGCAGCTTCTTTATCTCTTCCATTACATTCTGCGGGATTTTAATTTCTATTTCCTTAACTTGGGTTTGTTGTTCTGGTTGCGGGACTGGTTGCTGTTGTTCTGGCTGTATTGGTTTTTGGACTACAATTGGTTGTTGACTCTCTGGCGCTAAGGCCTCTCTTAATGCCTGTTGAGCTTCTTGTTGCTTCTTTAGGTACTGTGCAACTGTCATCATGTTTGATAGAGCTTTATTGATCTCTTTTCCAGTAAGTTCCTCTACTTCTTTTCCAGGTGGAGCCCTAGCTATGTAATCAATCTTTACGTTTGATGCTAGTAATTCTTTAAGTATTAAATCTCCTCCGTGATCTCCATCTACGAAAGCTATTACAGTCTTCTTTTGTTTTGCTAGTTCAACTATTGTTTGGGGTATTTTTCCTGTGGCTCCTTCTATTGCAATTACATTTTTATATCCATATCTTAGCAAATTTATTACGTCAGCTCTCCCTTCTACAATTATTAATGTTTGATCTTTGTCAACATCAGGACCTGCAGGTAATTTTTCTGGCCCATATTCTATTAATTCTCCAGTTTTAACTGCAGAAGAAATTTCATTAATTACCTCTTTAATGTCTAATGTTTTCTCTTTAGTCCAGCTTCCTAAAATTTCTTTTGCTCTTTCAATAATCTTCTTTATTTTTTCTTCTCTTACATCTTGTATAGCAACCAATTTAAATCTTGCATTATAAGGACCTACTTTATCTACATTTTCAACCATAGCAGCTATTAGTGCTGTCTCGATTCTATCTAGATTTGATGGAATAATTATTTCCCCTTCGGTTCTATTTTTATTGCTAGTAATATTCACATATATTCTTCCTAATCTTCCTTTATCCTGTAGTTCCCTTAAGTCAAACTCGTCTCCAAATAAATTTTCAGTTTGACCGAAAATTGCCCCTATGACATCTGGCTTGTCTACTATTCCGTCTACTTCGAATTTAAGTATTATATTGTATTTCATTCTTTTTCACCTTCACCTTGTGACCCTTTTTTCTAACTCTTCTACGAGAAGTGTAAACTCGGATTTACTTTCTAATTTTTTCCTTATTGGTTCTAATATTTCACTTAGTTTTCTTGCTATTGAAAGCTTTAAGTCTAATGGGTGTATTTTTCCTTCAGAGTAAGCCCTTTCTAGTTCTTCATAAGATTTAAATTCTATGTCTCCTCCATATTTAATGTCTCTCTCTATCTTGAGTGTCACACCGTCTCTTGAGAAGATCAGGAATTTTGCAATTTGGAGTACAGGGTTATCTATTACTACCCCCTTTGGACAGTAAGCGCTCTTTAATTTTGCTTCTATGACTTCTGGTGGATCATGAATAAAGATTGCAGTTTCTGGCTTTGATTTACTCATCTTAACACTAGCTAAATAGTCGTCTTCTTCTACCCCTTCCATTCTTTGACCTCCTTGTAATCCAATTAAAAGTGGTGTATGTATTGCAATTACTTTTTTCTTCCCAAGTTTCTCTGCAACGTCCCTAGCCAGCATATGGGCTTTTCTTTGGTCAGTACCTCCTAGGGCAATATCTAAATCTTGATAAAGTATATCAGCAACTTGCATTGCGGGATAAATTAGTTTGGAAGTGTCTAATTCTGCCTCTTCCGCTTTTCTTCCCATAATTGTCAGTGCCCTTTTCATTCTGGCTAAACTTGTATGTTTAGCTATCTTAAGTACTAATGCCCAATAATTGCTATCTTTTACAAGTTCGTCCGCATATACTACTTTTACTTTACTCATATCGATTCCATAAGCACTTAAAACTTCAATTGCATAGTTACCAGCTAGCTTTATCTTTTCTAAATCTCCACCTAGTTTATCATTTATCCATGCGTGCCATGTTGCTACTAATACCGACATTTCTATTCCAGCATCTACTAAGTCCTTGAGTTTTTGCACCCATATGAGCCAGCCTATATGGAATAAACCGCTAGGCTCAAAGCCTATATATCCTTTAAGTTTTTGGTTTTCTTCAAGTTTCTTCTTTAATTCTTCTATGGTTACAATTTCTGCTGTATTTCTAGATATTAGTTTTAATTTTTCTTCTAGGTTCAAATAAGCGTCACCTAAATAAAGGAAAACAAAGGCGATAAAAAACTATTCTATATCCTCATCTTCAGTTAAGAATTGTTTTAAAAGAATTACAATGGGATGAGTTTTACCAAGCTTACCTTCAAGGTCATTAATTATCCTATATAAATCAATATTATTTTCAATAACTTTCTCTATTAATTTTTCGCTAAATTTATAATAGTTAAAGAAGGTATTTTCATTTATAGAATCTTCGTTGTCCTCTAATAATTTCATATCATTTTTGTTCTCTTTCTCTGTAATGAGCGAATAAAGATACTCATCAACGACTTTTTCTATACATTCAGAAGAATAACAGAATTCTAATTTATCTAAAATAGAGAAAAATCCAGGTGGCATTTAATATCGCAGTAAATTAATAAAAAAGTAGTTAAAAAAATATTATTCTCCTATAGCCTTTACCAATAAAGTCCTAGTTCTTGGTCCGTCAAACTCTAATAAAATAACTCTTTGCCAGGTTCCTAAATCCAACTTACCTTCTGTAATGGGAATTATTCTAGAATTTCCTATTATTGCTGAAATTACGTGTGCATGTCCGTTATTATCTATAAGATTATGTTCGAATTCGCCTTCTGGCGGGACCAGTTTCTTTGCCCAATTTAGATAGTCTTTCATTAAGCCACTTTCAGCTTCATTTATAATTACTGCACAAGTTGTATGCCTCACTATAACGTACGCTACTCCGTCTCTTATTCCTTTAACTGCTTCTGCTACTAAATCAGTTACATCTATGCTATCAAATCTGCTTCTAGTCCTTATCGTAAACTCCTTTGTAACTATTTTCATAAGCTATACTTATTATACTTAAATATATGGATTTAGAGGGGATTGCTCGAAAACTTTATCCTAATAAAGATGAGATTAGACGTAAGCTTTTAGAGGAAATAGAGTTCTACAAAGGAAAAGATTACCCTTTAAAGGAAAAAGTTATAGAAGCAATTATTAAAGAAGTTTTTAATTCAATTAATGCTAAAGGAGAAATTTTCGAATATCCAAGGTCAAATATAAAGGCTGGAGATGCAGGGTTAGGCTCAAGAGGGATAGGAGACCACATAATACATAATAGAATACTAGAAATTGCAGGGTTACAAGGTTATGAAGATGCAAGGATAAATCAAGGCATAGTGGCTGCAATTGATGGTATACATTCACGTTTATCATATTTTCCGTTTTTAGCAGGATTTCATGCAACTAAGGCTGCTTTAAGGGACATAATGGTTAAAGGTGCAGAACCAATTGGGGTAATAGTTGATATTCATCTTTCAGATGATAGCGATGTAGGCATGTTATTTGATTTTGAGGCAGGAGTTTCTACGATTACTAATGCGTTAAATATACCAATACTTGCTGGAAGCACCTTAAGAATTGGAGGGGATATGGTTATAGGAGAGAGAATAAGTGGAGGAGTTGGGGCAATTGGAGTTATTAAAGGAAAATATTTTTCAAGAAGTAATGTAAGTGAAGGACAATATATTGTGATGACAGAAGGTAATGGAGGGGGCACTATAACAACTACAGCAATATATAATCAATATTATGATGTAGTTTATGAGACCTTAAGTATAAAGGATTTATTAGCGTGTAAAATCGTTTCGCAAGAACTTTCTGAAGAAGTTTCATCAATGACAGATGTAACTAATGGGGGTATAAGATCTTCAGCGTTAGAAATTGCAGAAAATAAATTGACTATTAAGATAGATAAATCAAAGTTTTTATCTTTAATTAATCAAAAAGTCCTTAACATGCTAGAAAATTTAAAAATAGACCCATTTGGTATATCTATAGATTCCATACTGATATTCACTAATAGTCCGGAGAAAGTAAGAGAGCATTTAGTTTCGAGAGGAATAAAAGCGGAAATAATAGGTCAAGTAGTTAAGAACCAAGGATATCCCATAGTTGACGAGGACGAGAACCCATTAAGACCTGGCTTTAGAGAATCTCCATACACACCAATTAAGCAAGTAATAGGCAACTATACCCCTTATTCTGAGACCGAGCTAGAAAATAGACTTAGAATTGCTGCAGAAATAGCTAAGGCTAAGAAAGAAAAAGTATTGAAAACTTTAAAAGGGGGCTAAACATTTAGGAGTATCAGTTGATATTTAATGTCTCAACAACAGCAATTCAAATACATTGTTAGGCTTTTTGGGCAAGATGTAGATGGTACTATGAAAGTACCTTATGCTCTTGCAATGGTTAAAGGCATAGGATATAATACTGCTAGAGCAATATTATTTAAGCTTGGAATTGACAAAGATAAACGCTTAGGAGAACTTAGTGATGAAGAATTGAAGAAGATAGAGAACTTCTTAGCAGAAAAGAAAATCCCAGGAGTTCCACCATGGATGTATAATAGAAGGAAAGATTACGAGTCTGGTTTAGATATGCATTTGGTCACTTCTGAACTTATTTTCTACGTAAGGAATGATATTGAAAGAGAGAAAAGAATTAAGAGTTGGAGAGGAGTTAGGCATGCGCTGGGTCTGAAGGTAAGAGGTCAGAGAACTAAAACTACTGGCAGAACGGGAATGACGGTAGGTGTAAGAAGAGCAAAAACTGCCCAGCCACAGCAGCAGGCCCAGCAAAAGTCTTCAGGTGGTGAAAAGGAAAAGAAGTAAAGGTGATAATGAATGGGAGATCCTAAGAAAAGTAGGAAAAAATGGGAAGGCCCTAGTCATCCCTGGATAAAATTAAATCTTGAGAGAGAACAAGTATTACTAGGTAAGTATGGGCTAAGGAATAAGAAGGAATTGTGGATTGCAGAAACAATAATAAGGAAGTTTAGACATCAAGCCAGAGCTTTGCTAGCTTTGCCTCCAGCCGAAAGAGCAGCTAGAGAAAAACAATTGGTTCAAAAATTATATAAATTAGGAATTTTAGATAAAGAAAATTCTACAGTAGATGATATTTTAGGACTTACTGCAGAAAATTATTTAGAAAGAAGATTACAAACAATTGTATATAAGAAAGGATTAGCAAGAACTATTTATCAAGCAAGACAACTCATAGTACATGGACATATAGCCATTGGGGGTAGAAGGGTTACCTCTCCAGGGTATATTGTTTCAAGAGATGAGGAAAATTTAATAGACTTTTATCCTACTTCACCATTTAAATTAAACCCTCCAAGTCAACAAGGTGAACAAAATGTCCAGCAGACGTGAAATTAGGTGGGGAATAGCCCATATATACGCTTCTCAGAATAACACTATAATATCAATAACAGATATAACTGGTGCCGAAATCGTATCAAGAGCTTCTGGCGGAATGGTAGTAAAAGCAGATAGAGAAAAACCATCTCCTTATGCTGCAATGTTGGCTGCAAATAAAGCTGCAAGTGAAGCATTTGACAAAGGAATTTCTGCAATTCATATTAAAGTGAGGGCACAAGGAGGATATAGTTCAAAAACTCCTGGTCCTGGTGCTCAACCAGCAATTAGAGCGTTGGCAAGAGCAGGATTTATAATAGGGAGAATAGAAGATGTAACTCCTATACCTCATGATAGCATTAGAAGACCTGGAGGTAGAAGAGGAAGAAGAGTCTGAATTACCATGCCTCTTTCTTTACTTAAAAAGGAAGGCAATTCTTTAAGTATAATAACTGAAGGTTATTCTTTAGAATTTGTAAATGCAATAAGAAGGGCTTGTATCTTATATACACCTACTATGGCTGTAGATGAGGTATACTTTATAGAGAATAATAGTCCTCTTTATGATGAGATACTTGCTCATAGACTTGCTATGATACCTTTCTATAGTGAAGAAGCTTTGGATCACTATAGACCCCCAGAAGAATGTATGGAATGTAAAGAGCACTGCGAAGGGTGTTATACCAGAGTATATTTAGATGTGGAGGCAAAAGAAGGGGAAACTTTGATGGTCTATTCTAGAGATTTAAAATCTGATGATCCTTCAGTTTATCCAATATCTGGGGATATACCAATAGTTTTACTAGGGCCAAAACAAAAGCTTACACTCGAAGCTAGGCTTAGGTTGGGTTATGGGAAAGAACATATTAAATTCAGCCCAGTTACTATTGCAGTTGTAAGATATTATCCCCACGTAGAGCTTAGAGGTAATTGTGAAAAAGCAGTTGAGGTTTGCCCAGAAAAAGTGTTTGCGATAGAAGAAGGTAAAGTTGTGGTAAAGAATGAAATAGCTTGTACTCTTTGTGAAGAATGTTTAAAGTATTGCGATAACATTTTCATTTCATCAGATCCTAACAAGTACATTTTGGAAATTGAATCCGTTGGCGTTTTAAGCCCAGAAAGAATTTTAATAGAGGCTGGAAAAAGCATATTACGTAAGCTCGAACAATTAGAAAAACTAGTAGAGGGAATATGAGATGGTTGCAAGAACCGGTAGTACAAACATTATGATTAGAAAACTTATAGAATTATTAAAGAAGCAAAAGAAGCCAATTTGGAAAAGGGTGGCTGAAGAACTTGAAAAACCAAGAAGGCAACGTCCTTACATTAATATATACAAAATAAATAAATATACAAAACCTAATGATATTGTAATAGTTCCAGGTAAAGTATTAGGTATTGGTAATTTGGATCACCCGGTTACTGTTGCAGCTTTATCATTTTCAAGAGCTGCAAAAGAGAAAATAGAGAAAGCCGGAGGAAAGGTTATGAGCCTTTATAAGGCAGTTGAAGAAATTAAAGATTTTAAGAATGTGAGGTTGATGATAGGATGAGCCAGCAACAAGAGGTTGTAATTGTAAATGCTGAAAATCAAATTTTAGGAAGAATGGCAACTTACATTGTTAAATTACTAAAACAAGGCAAGAAAGTTGTTGTTGTAAATGCTGAAAAGGCAGTTATAAGTGGGCCAAGAAGCAGAGTTGTTAAAGGTTACTTACTGTTATTTAGGGTAAGGAAACTTCAAAACCCCGAGAAAAACGCTATAAAAAGGCCAAGGAACCCTATAAATATTGTGAAGAGGACAGTTAGAGGAATGTTGCCTAAGAATAAAGCTGGAAAAATGATGTTAAAGAATCTAAAAGTATATATTGGGATTCCAGAAGAATATAAAGATAAGCCGATGATCAGATTTGAAGATGCGGACGTAAAAAGATTAAAAGGAAAATATATAACTGTTGGTGAATTATCAAAACTATTAGGAGGAATGTCTCAATGAGTCAGCAACAATCACAAGTGATAATTACTTCTGCTAGAAGAAAGACAGCAATAGCTAGATGTTATTTAACACCAGGTAAAGGAAGGGTATTTGTAAATGATGTTCCTTTAGAAGTCATACCAATGGAAGTAGTAAGAATGAAAATAATGGAACCTTTACTTTTAGCTGGAGAAAAAATTGCGTCTTCCATAGATGCAAAAATCTATGTTAAAGGTGGAGGAGTAATGGGGCAAGCCGATGCAGCAAGAATGGCTTTAGCAAGAGCATTAGTAAAGTTCACGGGTAGCAAAGAACTTATAGAAATATATAGGACATATGATAGAACAATGTTAGCTGGAGATCCAAGACAGACAGAAACAGAGAAATGGATGAGATATAGCGCAAGAAGATGGAGGCAGAAGGCATATAGGTGATTGATATGATTATTCCGGTTAGATGTTTCACATGTGGTGCCCTTATAGCTGATAAATGGGAACCATTTATGAGAAGAGTAGCAGCAGGAGAAGACCCTGGAAAGGTATTAGATGATTTAGGTGTCAAAAGATATTGTTGCAGAAGAATGCTTCTATCTCACGTAGATATTATAAAAGAGGTAGTTCGTTATACTAGACCAGTTTGAGGTGTTAGACTATGAGCGATAAAGAAGGAGAATTAAGTGAAGAAGAAAAAGCAGAATTGCAAAAGTCAGAGAAAGGTACAGTAATAGAACTGCTCGTGCCATTAGATACTTACCTATCTGCTGGTGTTCATATAGGTACTCATACTTGCACAAAATATATGGAAAAATTTGTATATAGAGTTAGACCAGAAGGGCTTTATGTATTAGACGTTAGGAAAATAGATGAAAGACTGAGGATAGCTGCAAAATTCTTAGCTAGATTTACGCCAGAAAACATATTAGCAGTGGCTTCAAGACCTTATGCTTATACCCCTGTTACAAAGTTTGCAGAAGTTATTAGAGGTAAGGCAATCGTAGGAAGATTTCCACCAGGATTATTAACTAATCCATATTTACCAGGACATATGGAGCCTGAAGTTCTTGTAGTTACTGATCCTAGAACTGATGTACAAGCAATAAAAGAAGCTGCAGAGGTAGGAGTACCAGTAGTTGCTTTTGCAGATACAGATGCTAAAATAGATTTTATTGATTTAGTTATTCCGGCTAATAATAAAGGAAGAAAATCGTTAGCGTTATTATATTGGATTTTAGCCAGACAAGTATTAAGAGAAAGGAGAGAAATACCACCAGATGGGGATATACCGTTAAGAGTTGAAGACTTTGAGACGAGGTTAGTAGAATGATAAGATTGCCTGCTGTTGCAGGAGCTTTTTATGAAGATGAGGCAGATAGATTAAGAAAACAAATTGAAGAGTCCTTCTTACATCCTATTGGCCCCGGTAAAATTCCTCAAGTTCCTTCACAAAAAACAAAACGTGAAAACCTTTTCTTTATTGTCCCTCATGCAGGTTATATGTATAGTGGGCCAGTAGCTGCTCACGCTTATTATTATTTAGCCTCTGAGGGGATCCCAGATACTGTAATTATTTTAGGTCCTAATCATACTGGTTTAGGTTCTTATGTCTCTATTTGGCCAAAGGGTAAATGGAAAACTCCATTAGGAGAAGTTGATATTGACGAACAAGTTGCGATGGATTTAGTTAAAGAATCTCAAGTTATTGACATTGATGAGCAAGCCCACTTATATGAGCATTCGGTTGAAGTTCAAATTCCTTTTCTTCAGTATTTCTTTGATGCAAAAATTAAGATTGTCCCAATTGTAATTATGATGCAAACACCAGAAATAGCAGAATTTATCGCAGAAGGAATATATCGGGTTATGAAAAAATATTCGGAAAAAGATATAGTTGTTCTTGCCAGCAGTGATTTGAATCATTATGAGCCTCATGAAAGGACTATTGAAAAAGACAATATGGCAATCGAAAAAATTCTCCAATTAGATTATAAGGGCTTGTTTAATGTTGTAGAGGAAAAAGACGTCACTGTATGTGGATTCGGTCCTATAATGACAGTCCTCATCTTAGCAAAGAAATTTAACAAGAAACCCTATGTGTTAAAACATGCGACCTCTGGCGATACTTCCGGAGATAAGAGTTCTGTGGTTGGCTATCTTTCAGTGAGGTTTGGTGATTAGCCTTCCTATACCTCTTTTTGGGATTCCAATAAAGGGCATAAATAACCCTATCTTAATATCTTTTTGTAAAACAAATTCTCAGATAGTTGAAGAACCCCCTGACTTACCTGCCGAGTTTTTTGAAAATTTTAAAGAGGCTACGGGCTTTTTATGTAAAGTAAACGTTAATATTAAGGGAAAAGTGCCTTATTCGTCAAAGTATGTATATCTCTCTTATCTATATTTTAAGAAATCAATAGAAAAATGCGAACTTCCAATTTCTAACGAAGAGATGAGTGAAATACTTGAAATGATAGACGACTCAATATATAATTCTGAGTTAATAAGAGGTTTAAGAAAAGCTCTTCTATTAAATAAAGATATTTTATACAGAGACGGAGAAGACCCAGTACCTGTAAATATCAGAAAATTTAGAGTTGAGCTGATCTATAGTTATCCAATTGATTTATCTTCTCCCAATTACGTTGATAATTCTTTAATTCATCTTCTTGGTATGCTACCTGTAGAATTTGCAGAAACCAATGACCTAAATCTTATAAAGGTCGAAAACGGTTTGTGGTTTTCATTATATTCTATTCCATCACCTACAAGACCGGACTGGAAAATAATTTGGGATTTAAATAATGCTAGTGTTATTGAATTACGGGGTGACGACAATTTCGATAATTGATAGAAAAATAGAGCATGTGGAAATTGCTCTTTACGAAAATGTAGAGACGGGAAGGACTTTACTTGATAATGTAAAACTAATTCATCAGTCGCTCCCTGGTTTTTCCCTCTCTGATGTTGATACATCAACTGTTTTTTTAGGAAAGAAGATGTCGGCCCCAATAATAATAACCGGTATGACTGGTGGTTCGCCGGAACTTGGCAAAATAAATGAAACTATTGCTGAAGCAGTTGAAGAATTAGGACTTGGTATGGGTGTAGGAAGTCAAAGAATAGCTATAGAAAGAAAAGAAACTAGGGAGACATTTGCAATAGCTAGAAAGAAAGCACCAAATGCACCTATAATCGCTAATCTTGGAGCGCCTCAATTTGCTAAGGATTATGATTTAAAGCAAGTTGAAGAAGCGATCCAAATGATTGAGGCAGATGCTATAGCGATTCATTTTAACCCTTCACAAGAGGTTTTCCAACCAGAAGGAGAACCAAATTTTTCTATTGATATTCTCTATAAAATTATTGATATATCTAAATCTATTAATGTTCCGATAATAATTAAAGAAACTGGATCAGGAATATCGATGGAAGTTGCCAAAATGTTTTATGAAAACGGAATAAGATATTTTGACGTTTCAGGTGCCGGTGGTACAAGCTGGATTGCTGTAGAAATGTTCAGGGGGATTAGGCAAAATAATTGGAAAGCAGAAAGCGCAAAACTATTTCTTGATTGGGGAATTCCCACTGCTGCTTCAATAATTGAAGTAAGAAGTTCTGCGCCAGAAAGCGTAATTATTGGAAGTGGAGGAATTAGAAACGGTCTAGATGTTGCTAAGGCTATAGCACTAGGTGCAGATATAGGAGGGTTTGCTTTGCCTGCACTAAAAGCTGCTGTCAGGGGGAAAGAAGCATTAATTGACTTTTTAAATAAAGTTATTTTCGAATTAAAGGTCGCTATGTTCTTAAGTGGAAATAAAGATTTAAAAAGTTTGAAAAGAACGCCAATAGTTATTACTGGAGAATTGAGAGACTGGCTAGATTCTAGAGGGATAAATTTATCTTATTATGATAGTGTTAGAAAGA
>ERZ1684502.137-NODE-137-length-16423-cov-43.936828_pt1 | contig 16423 bp, 17 predicted proteins | sample MGYA00580192_ERZ1684502 | MGnify/ENA primary metagenome ERZ1684502 (study PRJEB41476, sample SAMN13258264) | hydrothermal vent metagenome | biome: caldera [ENVO_00000096]; feature: acid hot spring [ENVO_00002120]; material: acidic water [ENVO_01000358] | place...
ACCTCTAGAACCTGCTTGATAAATAGAATCTTTAGATATTGATTTAACCATAACTCCTTCCCCACCATTGCTTATAGCTTCGTAAAAGAACTCAGTTAGTTTCTCTGCATCATTAGTATAAATGTGATGTGCTATGTGGAGCTTATCATTCGGTTTGAGTATTTCTTCTAATTTCTTTCTTCTTTCTAGTAAAGGCTTTACTGTATAATCCTCTCCTTCATAAAACATTAGATCAAAAAGATAAACATTAACAGGATATTCTTTCATTGCTTCACTTATATCGTTCTTTCTTTTTCTATGCATGAGTTCTTGAAAAGGTCTAATTTCGTTACTTTCAAGATCCACTGCAACAATTTCTCCTTCAATTATTATTTCATTAGCGTTAATATACTCTTTTACATATTCTACTACATCAGGATACATATTGGTTATATTTTCTAACCTTCTTGAAAAAATATAAACCTCATTGCCTTTTTTATGTATTTGTGCTCTCTCACCATCATACTTATAGTCAACGAGTGCCTCCCCTCCAACTTTAGCAAGTATCTCCACAGGATCATTGAGTCTTTCAGCCAACATTGGCCTTATGGGAATCCCAACCTCCGGCTTGATGCCTTTTAATGATTCTATACCTTGCTCGGCTATTACTTTAGCAATGTTACCTAAATCAGCCCTTAAATTATATGCCCTTTCTATAAGTGGTCTATATGAAGTATTCCCAGCAAATGCAATAGATAAGGCATCCATTATAGTTGCATCTCCTATTCCAACTCTCAGTCTCCCATCTACAAATCTTACCAAGTATTTTGCTTCTATCGGAGTAGCTTTCTTTAGTAAGCCAGCAAGTGATCTTACTTTTATATCTCTACTACCTTCTCCTGTTGCAAGAGCAATCTTAGCTAAAGCATCATATACTTCCTCAACTGTTAAACCAGAAGAAGTTTTAGCTCCTAAAAAGCTTAAAATAGAATTTGATTGTTGTGCTGTCTTAAGTTGCATTGTAACTTCTCCTAAGTCACCTATTGTCTTCAACTTTTCTTCGATTGCTTCTTCCTTTATTCCAGTAGCAATTGAAATTGCCTTTATTAACAATTTTTCTCCCACACCGATCTCAGGATATCCAAGAAAATCTGGCCATAATTTACCTTGAATTAGATATACAACCTTATCTATTACATTTTTATCTGACTTCTTAAATAAATCCGTCAGTAATGCAGTAAGTTGAAGTCTTGAAGATATTTTTTCCAACTTGTCAAAGTATTCAGCTATAAGTTTAAACTCCATAATTTTAAATTTTACCATAGAGTTTTTATATTTATACTTTTGACCATGTAATACAATGATGAATGCTCGGTAAACTGAAAGATGAAGACTCAGAGTTACGCTGAGTCTATGACTAATTGTTTTAAAAAGTTTGACTATATCAATATAAATATATGATTTTAGGGGATAGAGATTTACGTTACTATCTAGAGAAGGGTTGGATAAAAATTGATCCTCTGAAAGATGATACTGTTAGGGAAAATGGTGTTGATCTAAGAGTAGGGGAAGAAATAGCCCGTTTTGTAAAAACCGATAAGATTTTCGATCCAGATGAGCCAGACTTCTCTTTCTTTCAAATTGAGAGAGGAGATGAGTTCATAATTCAACCTTACGAACATGTACTTCTAACAACAGAAGAGTTTGTAAAGTTACCTGCTGACGTAATGGCCTTTGTTAACTTAAGGTCGTCTTTCGCACGCTTAGGCCTCTTTATCCCTCCAACAATAGTAGATGCAGGATTTGAAGGACAAGTAACAATAGAAGTTGTAGGTTCTTCATTTCCTATAAAGTTAAAAAGGGGAACTAGATTTATCCATCTAATCTTTGCTAGAACTCTAACCCCAGTAGAACACCCATATCAAGGTAAGTACCAAGGGCAACGAGGAGTAACTTTGCCAAAGTTTAAGTTAGAAGCTTCCAATATTTTCCGTCAGAATCAAAAATAACAGATGCCTCTGCTACCAATTTCTTAAATAACTTAGCTTCTTTGGAATCTAACTTACTTGCAGCTTCCTCAGGATCAGGTGTTCTTATTTCCTTTAATTTCTTTACAAAAGTATCAAAAAAATCTTTTGACATGGCTATTCTTTCTTTTTCGAGGTAAATTATCTTTGCACCTTCACGTTCTAATTTACTGAAAAATGCATCGGTATTTCTAAGTTTCAATTCCGACTCAAAAACAATACCTTGTTCATTTAGGATATCCATTGCTGTTTTTCTTTCTCCTTCTTTTTTAGATTGTTCTATGTTCTTTTTTGAACTTTTCTCTTCTTTTTGTTCTTCTTCGCTAATCTTTCGTGAAGATTTAGATTCTACTTCATCTATTTTTTCTATTATTTCTGCTGTTTTTCTTTTAAGATCTTCTATCTGAGCAGTAAATGGATTTAGTAAATCTTGAACCTTTCTCTCTAACCTTGAACTTATTTGAGATATAATATCATTTATGTTTAAAGAGGGGGATGATTGTGATAGCAGTACAGCTCTTATATATTCTGAGATCAAAGTATAACCTTCTTTTCTAGCCTTTTCCTCAATCTCTTTATATTCTTCATCACTTAACTTAATAATTATAGTTTTCATTAACTTATAACTGGAAATAATACGATAAAAAATTGACCTATATCACAATCTTTGTTTCTCCAATATTACATTTATAAATTGTTCCTCGTATGGAACTCCTATGAATTCTACAGACTCATTTATTGCGATTGTAGGAACGCTCATAACTTGATATTTTTCTGCTATATCTTGATTTTCGTAAGCTTCAACAGTCTCTGATATTACATTGCACTTTCCAGCCTTACACGCCTCATAAGCAACCATATTGGCCATTAAAGCCGCATATGGACAATAGGGACAAGAAGGAGTTACTACTGTTTCTATTTTTACTTTACCATTTAATTTCTCTCTGATTGCATTTATTGTCTCCTGGCTTAATCCACTTTCACCTATGGATAATCTAACAATCGTCTCAACTAAAGCCCTTATCTCTTCTCCTAGAGGATTGCCAGTCCATCTTATATATCCATTCATAAATGCTACTGTAGGTACTCTTTGAACATTAAACTCTCTGAACAGCCTAGAAGAGCTAGGATCTGTTCTATCAACAACATGTACTATTAACTTACTTTTACCATCAGAATCTTTAGGGGCTGCGTCACTCATAAACAGTAGAAATCTCTTTGTTACTTCACAATAATGACAATTAGAGTCATTGGAGTCTATGAAAACATATACATCTACTGTGTCTTTCATATCTTTTAGAGCATCTATAAGTGCTTCCTTTACCTCATTTGTGAAAAGGTCTGCGAATTCTTCTTCCATTCTTTTCACGCTAATATTGCTATTTAACACTGTTAAATAAAAATGTATCTATCATAATAATGCAAGCTCTTCTTTTTTACACTTAACTTGATTAGGTCTAATTACTAAAATTTTATCAGAATTTGGTTCTAGCTCTCTAAAAATAATTCCTTGAAATTTCTTTATTTTTACGTTTTTATTTAGCCAACAATCTGGATCTAATCCAGCTTTAATACATGTTTCTGCCAAAAATGTTTCTTCGTCCCAACAATATTCCATTGGTACTTGTGGCAGAAGTAATCCACTATACAATATGCCATACTCAACTATAAGGCCGTCCTCTCCCACTTTTATATACCTTGGTAACTCCAATTTATTTTCGATACGAACTTCTTGAGGTTTTGTTAGAACAGTCACTTCAACTATAATGTTATCGAACTCATTTTTGGAAAGTGGAGGAAATCTGGGATCTGAAAAAGCAGCTGCAATTGCGGCTTTTGATACAATATCTTTCAAAGGAGCTACTGCCTCCACGTAACCTATACATCCACGGAGAGAAGTTGTTGAACCATAGTAAGTTTCGATAGTAACAAATGCTAAACCTTTTTTATTTAATATTTCATCTTGGTAAGAAGACAAATAATCTTCGAGGTTAGCTTTTTTTAAACCTAGTTTAATAGCTATAGAATCTCTTGCAATTTTTACGAGCTTTTTGCCTAATTCTTCATTCAATTCCTCAATTGCTACTAGTAACTCTTGACTCATTATTTTTAACCTTACTTCTAGCCTTAATAAGAATTTCCTCTATCGTTCTCCAATGAGAGCCTTTCCAATACTCTTTTCCACACTTAGAACATCTCCACTTGTTATCATCGATTCTTTCTAAAATACCATTACATCTAGTACAACGACTAAAGTTTGGATCAGCGTTCAAATCTATTTTAAATTTCAGCGATAATTTAGCAAGAATATCTACTAGATCTTCGTCAGGGAATACCATAAAACATTCTAGTCCTTTTTTTCTTGCCTTAATACAGAGGCCCCTATCTCTAGTTATTATAATTCTTTCGGTTTCTTCGGCAATTTTAATTATTTTCCAATCTTCTATATCTTTAGAATAATATGTATCATAACCTAATATTCTTAGCCATCTAGTAAGTTTACCTAGCATTGCATCAACAATAAATTTTTGTGAGGGCATCACACATTATATAGCATTAAAAATATTAAAAACCAAGCAGAAAAAAGTATTAAAACACCACGCCCGAGTATGTCCCATTTGCTAAAATTATCAAACCTATATAAGGAGAGAAAAACTATAGAAATGCCATAAAAGATAAGTGGAGTGATAAGTGCTATTATCTCGTTATTCAAAAAAAGAAATGATACGATCCCGGCAATAACTCCTATTATTCCTCTTATAACAACGATTTTATCCTCTTTCTGCACAAGTAGATATTAAGTGAGGGGTTAATAAAGTGAATAAAAAAACTTCAATGTCATACTTTGATTTACTAGCATGGATTGTAGAAAATAAAAACGAGCTAGAAGGATGTAGAATAGATAACATATACAGAATAAGTGGAACATTAGCATATTTCTTTAAACTCCATTGTAAAAATGGAGATAAAAATCTAGTTATAGAACCTGGAAAAAGAATTCATTTCACAAAATATGATAGACAAAAAGAAATATCAAATGAAATTACAGTTATTAGAGCACATCTTAAAGATAGAATAATAAATTACGTAGAAATTCTTGGAAAAGAGAGAATATTAAAAATCTATGTTGGAGACAAAAGAATCTATATAGAATTATTACCTAGAGGATTACTTATAATAACTGATGAAAATAACAGAATATTATTCTCAACTGAGTATAAGGAGTTTAAAGATAGAATAATAAAACCAAATACCGAATATCGACCCCCACCCTCACCTCCAGCCCCAACTGGGGAGGAAATTGAAAAACTCATAAAGAAAGGAAATATAGCAAGAATAATAGGAGCCCCGCAAGAGATAATTGAAGCTTTAGGAATCAAGGTAAACAATAAAGAGGAACTTAAGAACGCAATAGAAAAAGTGAATGAATTAGAGAAGAAAATTACAGAAGGAATATTTGACAGATGCCTCATTCCTGGCATTTCAGTGCTACCAATAAAAACAGATAGTTGCATAGAAGAACCTACATACAATGACGCACTTGATGAATATTTTACTAATGAAGAAAGAAACTTAGCAAAGAATGAAATTAACAAAAAGCTTGAAGATGAAAAGAAGAAACTTCTCAAGACAATTGAAGAGGTAAAAGAGGAGATAAAGAAATATGAGGAAGAAGAAAAGAAATACAGAAATATAGCCAACCTTCTAATCACTAACTATGATTGGATAGAAGAAGAAATAAGAAAAAATCTTGAAAAGGGTCAGATTAAAGTAAATATAAATGGAATAGAAATTGAAATAGATCCTAAACTGTCAGTGTATAAGAACTCTTCTAAATACTTTGATCTGGCAAAGGAATTTAGCGAAAAGGCAAAGAAAGCAAAAGAAACGTTATTAAGTCTTGAGAAAAAGCTTCAGGAATTAGATAAACAAATTGAGGAAAAATCTGAGGAAATAAAAATGTCATTAAGAAAAAGGGAATGGTATGAAAAATATAGATGGAGTTTCACAAGAAACGGGTTTCTTGTAATTGCGGGCAGAGATATAGACCAAAATGAAAGCCTAGTAAGAAAAATGCTTAATGAAAAAGACATTTTCCTACATGCAGATATACAAGGAGCCGCTGTTACTATACTAAAAACTGAAGGGAAAATACCTAGCGAAGATGACATAAAAGATGCAGCTATAATTGCTGCATGCTATTCAAAAGCTTGGAAAGCCAATATTGGGGCAATAGACGTTTTTTGGGTATATGGAGAGCAAGTTAGCAAGTCTCCGCCTAGTGGAGAATATCTTAACAAAGGATCTTTTATGATATACGGGAAGAAAAACTTCATTAAAAATGTAAAATTACAGTTAGCTATAGGAATAACAGAAGATTTTAAAGTAATAATAGGGAGCGAGGATATAGTACGCAAGTATAGTAAATTAGACATATATTTTGTAGTGGAGCCCGGAGAAGAAGATCCCAGCAAATTAAGTCAAAAAATTACTAAAATTTTACAAGAAAAACTAAAAGTAAAAGGACTTAAAATATTGCAAGATGATATAGCAAAATCTTTACCTGGCAAAAGTAGAATAGTTTCAATAAAAAATAAAACTTAGAACTCAAAATATACGTAAAGGAATTATGGTAATTCTAACCTTAGCAGAAAAAGCAGCCCTTATAGGACCTTTAGATTATGTTATCTTAAAGACAATTTATAAGAATAGTAGTAACTACGGGTATATACCATATTCGGTACTACTTGAGGAATCAGGCCTTCTTAATAAAGAATTAGATGAGACATTAACAAAATTATATAACTTGAGACTAATATCAAAAGAGAAAGTTACGAATAAAATTGGTTATAGATTAACATTCAGTGGTCTAGATATATTAGCAATAAAAAAATTATATACTGATAAGATTTTGAAAAGTCTTGGAATAGTTATAGGTGAAGGAAAAGAAAGTAATGTGTATTTTGGATATAACTTCTCCGATGACACAGTAATTGTTAAATTTCATAGAGTAGGCAAAACTAGTTATAAAAACATTAGAAAGATTAGGGGAATTACATATAAGAAAAACTGGATAGAAATTACGGTGGAGAACGCAGAAAGAGAGTACGAAGCACTTAAATGTGTATCAGACAATTATGGTTTCGTTCCTAAACCTTACGGTTATGCATACAATGCTGTTGTAATGGAATACATACAAGGTAACGAACTCTATAGGACTAGTCTTTCAGATCCTGGATCTATTTTGCAGGAAATCCTTTCTACAATAAGGATTGCATATAACTATTGTAACAAGATTGTACATGGAGATTTAAGCGAATATAATGTGATAGTAAACGAAGAAGGAAAAGCCTATGTAATAGATTGGCCTCAATGGCAGAGAGGCAATGAAGATTTACTTTTGAGAGATTTAACCAATATTTTGTATTACTTCACTAAAAAATATGATATCTATAAAAGTTTGGATGATGTAATAAATTACATAAAGGGGAAATAATGCTTGTCCTAGGAATTGATATAGAACCGGGGAAAAGCCCCAATTCATCAGAACCCCCTGCCTATGCAACGGTACTAATTAATGAGAAAGGAGAAATCCTCGAAAAATATGAAAACGTACCTATTGGAAAATTGATTAGACTAATTTGGGAGAAAAGACCTACTAAACTGGCAACTGATAACATTTATGAATTGGCCTCAAATGAGAAACAGTTGGTAAAAATAATTTCATTATTACCAGATGATATCGAACTAATCCAAACAACATACATAAATGGACAGTTTAAAGATATAAGAGAGGTAGCAAGAGACAATGGTATTGAGGTACAAGGTAAGCCTAATCCATTAAACACAGCTTACTTATCAGCATTACTCGCATTAAAAGGAATCGGAACGCCAATAAAAGCTATAGAAAATAAAACAAAGATTATTATATCAAGAGGAAGGGCTCTAGGCCCAGGCGGAATGAGTAGCAATAGATACAAAAGACATATAAGAGGGTTAATATTGAGAGTAATGAAAGAAATTAAAGAAAAATTAGATAAAAATGGCTTTGATTACGATTATACCATAAAAAAGTCAAAAGCAGGTATAGAAAAAGCAGTTTTTATAGTTTATGCCCCAAGACAAAGCTTAAATGGAATAATAAAAAAGATGAAGGGACACGATTTAGTTCTTGATATAAAGCCCGTATATAAAAGTAAGATTAAGTTTGTAGATAAAGAAATCACTTCTAAGAGACCGATAATAGTAGGGATCGATCCTGGGATAGAAGTAGGTATATCTATAATAGATGTTTATGGTAATCCAGTATTCTTTTATAGCAAGAAAAACATGGACAGAGAAGAAATAATAAACGTAATAACCCAAAATGGTAAACCGGTACTTATTGCGACTGATGTAAACCCTGTTCCAGATACCGTAAGGAAAATTGCTGCCCAAATAAAATGTAAAATATACGAGCCAGAAAGGCCACTATACATAGATGAAAAAATTCAACTAGTACAGAGATTTTCAGAGAAATTTGGTCTTAAAATAGATAACCCACACATAAGAGACTCTTTATCTGCAGCACTAAAAGCATATTCTGATTTCTCTCACAAACTAAGACATATAGAAGGATTTATTGCAAGATTAGACTTGGACATAGAAGAAGACAAAATAATTGAATGTGTAATAAATGGAAATACAATAAATCAGTGTATAGAACAAGAGCTTGAAAAATTTATTTTTATGACTACTAATAAAGAAGAGAGTGTAAAAACAGTAGAAACAAAACAAGCCAATTCTGTTTGTAACCCTCAGCAGTCTGAGTTATTAGAATATAAAAAAGAAAATGAAAGGTTAAAAGGGTATATCAAGCAATTGTTACAATATAAGGATTTTCTCGAAAAGAAAATAGATGAAATAAAAACTACTACTAATATTGAAATAGAAAAAGATAGAAGAATTTACGAATTACGTAACATTATAACTATTAATACTAAAATTATTAGTTCTTTAAAAAAAGAAATAGAAAACAAAGACATAGAAATACAAAAACTAAGAAAAATTATAGAAAAACTAATTAAGGGAGATGAAATAGCATTAGAAATACAGAAAATATTACCATATTTTAAAATAGAAAATAATGAGATTTATTTACTAGAAGAAAAGATAAGCAAAGATATAGTTGACATGATAACTGATAAGTACGTTATTCTAGATAAAGGCCTTCTTCGAGATATTGAAATCCTTCAAAAGGAAAAACAACTAAGCTTAGATTCAAAAATTGACCTTAAAAAGCTAATTGAAGAATATAGGAAATCCCGTTTTAGAACAATATAACTTTTCCTTCTAATATCAGATCAGATATCTTTACTACGGAACTGAGAACATCATCAGTAATTCCTTCTATTTCCCTTTTCATCTCAGAAGTTATATTATCGTTTTCGGAGTTCACTTCAATATTAACCATTAGCGGGTCATCTATAGGCCTTCCTATTTGCCCCAGTATCTCTACCTGAATATTTTTGACCCCTTTAACTTCCGAATGTACCTTTTGTGCGATAAGATTAGCCACTACATTATATATTTTTCCAATATGGTTTACCGGGTTCTTGCCAGCTGTAGCTTCTAAGGACATTGGCCTCATTGGAGTTATTAAGCCACTTGCCCTATTTCCTCTACCCGTCATACCATCGTCTCCATGCTCCGCTGAAGTACCCGTTACTGTAAGGTAAATAATACCCCTATCGATCTTGTCTCCAGTATTTATATTAACTTTTATGTCGTAATCCGGAACTATCTTTGATGCCAAATCTAATACTAATTGTTTTGCTTCTTCCTTTACTGCTACATAATGATTTATATCGCCAATTAACTGACTTATAGTTGCCATTGCTATTGTTAATTCAATAGATTTTCCTTTTCTTAGACCCATAACTTTTATATCTTCACCTATTTCTGGTATCTTAGCCTTTACTTCTTTAGAATTTAGGAGCCTCTCAGTCTGGTATACTAGGTTTTCCAATTTAGAATAAGGAGCAAAACCGACTCCAAAACTAGTATCATTTGATAACGGCGTTGTTCTTTTTCCTGCTTCAAAAATTCCAACTAGATCTGCTGAACCTTTTCCTATCTTATAATCCACTATTACATGTTTCTCTGCGTCTAAATACCTAAAGTTCTGTTTAATCCAATCTTTTACACTTTCAATTATTATTGTACCAATAGGAACATTTTCAACTCCAGATTCTGTCTTTATTTCTGTCGTTGCCCTTCCTGAAACTATTATATAAATAGGCTGTAAGACCTCTCCACCTTTAAATTTAGGCGCTGCTTGACCTCCAACTACTAATGTTTTATCTAAGTTGTGATGTAATATGGTACCATATTTTTTTAGGTAATATAGCGACAGTTTTCTACTAGCTTCTTCAGATGCCGAATCTGCTATATAATCTGGATGCCCTGCTCCCTTCCTTTCTACAAGCTCTACTTCTAAAGAGTTGACATCTTTCCAGTGACTCAGCTGAATATTTATATTCCTCATTAGAATATACTCACCGATAATATTTTATAAAATTATTTTCCTATTAAGGCCTCATAGTCTACACTTATAAACAATATATTACTTCCTCTTATTAACACTCTCCCGTATTTTGCAACAGGCTCTGAAGTACTTTCCTTAGCTTCTAAACAGTCTCTTAGTACTAAGTTCATCGTACCGTCGCTTTGCTCTAATCTTCCTACATATTCGGAACCATCCTTAAGTTTTACTAAAACAATTTTATTTGTTGCAGTTTTTAAATTCTTTAAAGGATTTTCTATCTTTGTTTGCACTATAGCCATCCTCATTTTCTTTTCTGATAATGACTAGTATAAAAGGATTCTCCTCTCTTAGCCCCACCCCTTTTAAGGGGAAAAATTGCAAAATGTTTATACGTGGAACTGGTACTTAATGAACCAGAAGAAATATTAAAGATAACTAGAGCATTATCAGTAATAACACGATTAAATATTCTTAAACTTGTTTCCGAAAAAGAAATGAGTGTTACTGAATTAAGTGAAATATTACATATGTCAAAAGCTAATATTAGTATGCATATTGCAGAATTAGAAAATGCTGGATTAATTGAAATTTCCTATAAAAATGGAATAAAAGGGATTAAAAAAGTAATAAAATCAAAATACGACAGAATAACTATTGATTTACAATCCAGCAGCAGCCTTAAGGAAACCAATGAAGACAGGTGAAGGAGATAATGGTCTGCTTCTATATTCTGGGTGGCCTTGCATTCCTACAAAGAATTTATGATTTTTAAGCTCAATCATCTCTACTAGCCCATTTTCACTTACTCCTGATATTATTAATCCTCCTTTTTGCAGCATATCTACATATTTAGGGTTTACTTCATATCTATGCCTATGCCTTTCGTAAACCATTGTAGAACCATATATTTTATGAGCTAATGTTCCTTCTTTTATGATAACTTTCTGTGCACCAAGCCTCATTGTCCCTCCCATCTGTGTAACTCTTTTTTGCTCATCTAAAAGTGTGATAACTGGATGGGGAGTATTAGGATCTACCTCGGTAGTGTGAGCCTTTTCAAGCCCCAATACATGTCTAGTAAATTCAACAACAGCTAATTGCATGCCATAACATATTCCTAAAAACGGAATATTATTTTCTCTAACATATTTTATAGCATTAATTTTTCCTTCTACACCTCTTGCTCCAAAGCCTGGAAGAATAATAACTCCATCAACTGACTTTAGTTTCTCTAATGATTCTTTTGAATTCTCAAATTCTGTGGACTCTATCCATATCAAAGATGGCTTAAGATGTAGCTTTGCTGCTGCATGATAAATTGCTTCTTTTATGCTAATGTAACTATCCTTAAGCTTGGTATATTTTCCTACTAATGCAATTTTTACTTCTTTATTGGCAGTTTTTATATCATTAACAAAAGACAACCACTCCTCTAGATTAGGTTGTCTATTAGGTAAACCTAATTTATTAAGTATTTTCTCTGCTAACCCTTGTTTCTCTAAAATCAAAGGAACTTCATAAGTCAAATTTACATCATAATTGGAAAAAATGTATTCTGGTTTAACATTTGCAAATAATGCAATTTTCTTCTTAGTCTCTTCATCTAACGGGACTACTGATCTGGCAACTATAATATCTGGCTGAATACCTATTCTTCTTAGTTCTTGTACACTATGCTGTAGTGGCTTAGTTTTTAATTCTTCTGTTACTTTTAAATATTCAACTAGTGCTACATGAACAAAAATAACATTATTTTCCTCTTCTAGTTTTAATTGCCTTACAGCTTCTAGGAATGGTAAACTTTCTATATCACCAACTGTTCCTCCTATTTCTACAATCGTAATATAAGCATTAGCCATGCTAGCAGCATACCTAATCATAGATTTTATCTGATCGGTAACATGAGGTATTATCTGAACGGTTTGACCCAGATATTTTCCTTGCCTTTCGTTTTTAATAACTTCAAAGTAAACTTTCCCTGCTGTTATATTGTTATAGTGATACATATTTTCGTTAAGAAATCTTTCGTAATGACCTAAATCTAGATCGGTTTCTGCTCCGTCTTCTGTCACAAAAACCTCCCCATGCATGTATGGATTCATTGTTCCCGCATCAACATTGAGATAAGGATCTATCTTTACCATAGTCACTTTATAATTTCTACTTTTTAATAATAACCCTATAGAAGCTGCTACAGTACCTTTGCCAACACTAGATAAAACTCCGCCTGTAATTATAATGTACTTAGTCAATCGGAAATCACAGCTAAAAATATCATACACTGAGCTTTAAAATTCATTTGTTTAAATTAATGAAAGAATACCTAGCTGGTGAAACGATGGAATTACTTGAAAAGTTATTAAATAAAAAAAATTTACAAGTAGCATTAGATTTGATTGATCTAAAAAAGGCTGAAGAAATAGCGAAAATAGTAGTAGAAGCAGGAGCAGATATATTAGAAGTTGGTACACCACTAGTCAAATCTTCAGGGATAAATGGAATAAAAAGGATTAAAGAGTTAGCAAAGGATAGAATAGTCCTTGCAGATACAAAGACTGCCGATGCAGGAGATATAGAAGCTGAAATAGTACACTTAGGTAATGCTAACATAATGACAGTACTAGGTATAATGGATGACGCAACAATTGAAAGTGCAGTCAAAAAAGCTCACGAATATAACATTTTAGTTCAAGCTGATCTAATAAATGTAAAGGATGTAGTAAAAAGGGCTGAAGAAATGAAGAAATTGAGAGTAGACATAATAGGGTTACATGTAGGATTAGATACGCAGAAAAAAAGAGGTATTACAATAAAAGATTTAAAGGATGAAATAAAGGGTGTTAGTGAGCTAGGAGTTATAGTTTCTGTTGCTGGAGGACTGAATAGAAACAATATATTAGAAATTCTTGATCTGCCAATTAATATATTTGTAGTTGGAGGAGCAATAACAAGAGCTAAGAATCCATTTGAAGAAACAAAACAAATCGTTAAGATAATTAAGGGGTAATGATAAATATACCATAGGAGTTTAGTATGTCACAACCTGGACAGACAAAATCTAAGGAGCTTAAAATAGTATCCAAGCAAGTAATTACTGCAGATTCATTAAAAGAAGATAAAAGGAAGATAAAACTTCTATATATAATAAAAACTTTAAATGGAGTTTCTGAAAAAGCGTTAACAGTAGGATTATACGAATTGAAGCAGAAAGGGCTAGATTTAGGATATCAATTTAATGTAATAGGAAACAACATATTTAGCCCAATGATTAAGGAAGATATAACTGCACTACTCTATGTAGGGTATCTTGAGAATGATCCAAAAAATAAGAAGCTGGTAATAACTTCTAAAGGTCAAGAATTTTTAGATGCTCAACAGATAGAAGACGAGTTTAAGAATAATTTAAATCAGCTACTAAATGAAGTTAGAATGAAAATTAATGCAATAAATGAAGAAAATAGAATGAAAGGCAAAAGAAGATAACATTTTTACTTTAAAAATTAAAAAGAAATTTTTTGACCTTACATTGTCATAAATGTACTCCTTCTACCCGTGTTTTGTTGCTCTTCGTTAAGCGTTCTTGACCATATTAGTGGGTCCAACTTTCCTTCTTTATTTAATTTAACTATAAGTTCTTTAAATTGACTTGTATGTCTTATGTCAAGTTCTAGTAGTGTCTCTAATATCTCCCAGGTAGTCTTTCTTACATCTTCTAACATCTCTTTTGGCATATGCTTTATAATCTGAGGATCTTGTAACCACTGATCAAAAGCTTTTATTGTCCTCATAATGTGCTGAAAAGCCACCCTAGTAGCAAGAATTAAATCTAATCTATCATTATCTCCCGACTCGTATTTTTTCTCTAACTCTTTTATTGTTTCCAATAAGTTTTTCTGCATTTTTATCCATTCCTCAAGAGTTGAAAGATATCCGCTTTCCAACAGTTACACCAATAGTATTTATCTTGATCCAACCTAATAAAGATATATTAAAACCTATTCCCCTTTCAAATTAAAAGGGACCCCTTCTTCTAAGATTTCTCTTGGTATCTTATCTTTGTATTTTCTCATAAACGAAAGGTCTTCCTCTTTTTTCCTTAGTTTATCTGGAAGCATTCTTGGAATTTCATCTATTATAGGATACCATCTTTTACAGTTTGGACAATATAATACTCCATCAACTATTTCATGTTTTATGCATTCTTCACAGGGAGGAACTTCTCTTATATCCTTTATAAACTTATTTTTATAAACACAAAAAAGTTCACATAAAGGTTTTTTCTCTTCTCCGATACTTCTATCTACTGTCCTAGAAGAAAAAACATAAAGTTGTAAAGGAAAATGCTTACAGATAGGACATGCTAAAAGATCAAGGAGTCTGTATTTCATTTACCCTCTACAATTCTTTTTAACTCATTAACTATATTATTTGCTATACCTTCATTTTTTGCTTCTGCCATTATTCTTATTATTGGCTCGGTACCACTTTTTCTGACAAGAAACCAATAATCCTTTCCAATGACTTTTACTCCATCAATCGTTATAATTTTGGCTGCGGAAGTAGAGTAAATCTCTATAACTCTTTTATAAATTTCTTCAACTACCATATTAGGTTTTAGTTCTACTTTAGTCTTAACTAAGTAGTATTTTGGAAGTCCATTAAATAACTCAGCTGAGCTAACATTTTCATTGGCCATCAGTTCAAGCATAAGCGCAAAGCTCATTGCACCATCTCTAACATACTGGTGAGGAGGATACATAAACCCTCCATTTTCTTCAAATCCTGCTAAAGCTTTTTCATCGGCAACTTTATGAGCTATATCTACGCTACCTACCTTTGTCCATTCAACTTCTATTGAATATTTATTTAAATATTCTTCAACTAAACTGGAACTAGAAACTGCAGTAATAACTTTTTTATTTACATTAGGGTTTTTAACTGAGGCCCAGTAAGACAACAAAGCTGCGCTTCTATCGCCCCATTGAACTCTTCCATCAGAGTCAATAAAAATTGCTCTATCAGCATCACCATCATGAGCCACACCAAGATCTACTTTCAAAGTCTTTGCTACTTCCGCTGTCTCTTTTAGACTATCAAAAGTTGGTTCTGGTTCTCTAGCTGAAAATAAGGGATCTAAATTGCCATTTATTGTGTAAATTTTACAACCTAAAGCTCTTGCAACTAAAGGAGTAGAAAGAGTACCAACACTGTTAGCTGGATCAATTAATACTCGATAATTCTTTTTCCTTATTTTCTCTATATCAACATGACTCAATATACCATTAACATAGTTAGAAATAACCTTATCCTCTTTCTTTACTTCATTTGCTAATGAGCTCCATTCTGCTGTGTTAAATCTCTCACTAAAGAAAATGTCTTCTATTTCGTTTTCCTTCTCTCTCCTTATTTCGATGCCATCTTTACCAACAACTTTTATACCATTATATGGAGCAGGATTATGGCTAGCAGTAATTATAACTCCACCATCATACCCTAAGGTTTTTACTGCATATTGAAGCGCTGGAGTAGCAGCCATTCCTCCATCGAAAACTTCAACATTAACACTCAATAAGCCTGCCTCAACAATTTTTATAAACATATCACCGCCAGCCCTAACATCCCTACCAACTAAGATTTTGGCTCCTTTACCGAAAAAAGTACCAATTGCCTTAGCGAGTTTTAATGCTAATTCTGGTGTTAACTCTTTATTTATTATACCCCTAACCCCGTCAGTTCCGAAAAGTTTTCCCATATTAAGTATCATTTATTTATATTTCTTTTATATCTTCTCTAATGACATACCAACCTTACTATTTAAATACTCTCAAAAGAAGCTAGGGCTCGGGCCGGGACTTGAACCCGGGACCTACGGGTCCACAGCCCGTCGCTC
>ERZ1684502.139-NODE-139-length-16104-cov-176.959748_pt1 | contig 16104 bp, 18 predicted proteins | sample MGYA00580192_ERZ1684502 | MGnify/ENA primary metagenome ERZ1684502 (study PRJEB41476, sample SAMN13258264) | hydrothermal vent metagenome | biome: caldera [ENVO_00000096]; feature: acid hot spring [ENVO_00002120]; material: acidic water [ENVO_01000358] | place...
GCAGTTTTTGAAAGAAGAAATATTGTAGGAGGGGCTGCAGTTACAGAAGAATTATGGCCAGGCATTAAAGTGTCTACAGCTTCTTATGTCTTTAGTCTTTTTAGAAGGAAGATAATCGAAGACCTCAAACTTTACAACTATGGGCTTAAAGTTTACTTAAAAGACCCTGGACTTTTTGTTCCTTTTGGTAATAATAAAAGCATTACTATTTGGACTTCTGTTAAAAAGACTCAAAAAGAAATTGAGAAATTCTCTAAGAAAGATGCTATGGCTTACGAAAAATTTGTTAATTTATTGGAAACTTTTTCTGAAATTGCTGACCTCCTAATTATGAATAGACCAATAAAAATAAATGAAGCGGAAGAAATACTAAAGTTACTCAAAGGGCTAAACGTAGATGAAAATACAGCATTAACTATAGCTAGAATGTTCTTTCAGGATGGTAAGTCATTCTTAGACGAATTTTTTGAAAGCGAAGAAGTGAAGTCTGCATTAATAGAAGATGCTGTAGTAGGGACAAATGCTTCTCCATCTACGCCAGGTACTGCTTACGTCTTACTTCATCATAATCTTGGCGAAGTTAATGGAGTAAAAGGTGCCTGGGGTTATGTTGAGGGTGGGATGGGAGAGGTATCGAATGCCTTAAAAAGATTTGCTGAAGCACACGGTGTTGACATTTTTACAAATGCTGAAGTCGATGAGATCATAACTAAAAATGGAGAGGCGAAAGGCATTAAGCTAAAAAACGGAAAAATTGTGGAGAGCAAAATAGTTGTTTCAAATGCAGATCCTAAAACGACATTCTTAAAACTTCTGAGAAATGCAGATCTTGATGAAGAGTTTATTAAAAAAGTAAAATCACTAAAAACAACTGGTGTTTCTTTCAAGCTTAATGGATACATAGAAGAATTACCAGATTTTGGCACAGGAAAATCATTAAGGCCAGAACATATTGCATCAATTCTAATTATTCCTTCTGTTAGCTACATTGAAAAGGCATACATTGATGCAAGAACATTTGGTTATTCAAAGGAGCCCTGGCTATCGCTAAATATCCCATCTACAGTTGATCCTACTTTAGCACCTCAGGGAAAATTCGTATTTAGTATATTTGGTCAGTATTTACCATATTCCAAAGATCTAGATAATATTAAAGATAAAATGGCTGAAATAGTCATAGAAAAAATAAGGGAATATGCACCTAATTTTAAACCAGTTAAGTTTGAGATACTCACCCCTTTAGACATAGAGAGAAGATTTGGTATTTGGGAAGGAAATATTTTCCATTTAGACATGACACCAGATCAACTTTACTTCTTTAGACCATTGATAGGTTATTCTGATTATAGAACACCAATAAAGAATCTCTATTTATGTGGCTCTGGTACTCACCCTGGTGGTGGTGTAACTGGCGCGCCAGGTTATAACGCTGCAATGGAAATTTTGAAAGATATAAAGCGTCAAACATAATTTAAATACTTACAAATCAAAATCTTTTTTGAATATGGAATGAGTACATTTAGTTTAATTTCGTTAATAGAGATATTTGGGACACTTATAGTATCTGTAACGTTATTAACAATATTATTTAGAAAGCACACACAGAAGTTCATTATATCTGATAAAGCTACGCAGCTTCAACGTCAACAGAAGCCTCAGAAAAAGAGAGAAGACGGAAAAGAAAAAGTTACCTGGGATATGATAGGTGGCTATGACGATATAAAGAGAGAAATTAGAGAATACATAGAGTTACCATTAAAATATAAGGATATTGCAAAGAAATATGGACTAAGACCGCCAAAAGGAATATTACTTTTTGGACCCCCTGGATGCGGAAAAACCCTTATGATGAAAGCTTTGGCCAATGAGGCGAAGATAAACTTCATTTATGTAAATGTAAGTGATATAATGAGTAAATGGTATGGAGAAAGCGAAGCTAGATTAAGAGAACTTTTCGCTAATGCAAGAAGAAACGCCCCTTGTATATTATTCTTTGATGAAATAGATACTATAGGTGTAAAAAGAGAAAGTCACACAGGGGATTCAGTAACGCCAAGGCTCCTTTCCTTAATGTTATCTGAAATAGACGGATTGCAAAGTGAAGATGGAGTAATAATAGTGGGTTCTACTAATGTACCACATTTATTAGACAAAGCACTCTTAAGGGCGGGAAGATTTGATAAAATAATTTACGTTGGATTACCAGATAAAAAAGCAAGAAAAGAAATCTTTGAGATACATTTCAGGGGTTTGCCCTTGGCTGATGACATAGATCTTGACAAACTGGCCGAAATGACTGAAAGATTTACTGGGGCTGATATTGCAAATGTTGTACAAGAATGTGCAAGAATCGCAGCAGTAGAGGCAATAGAGAAAAAAATTGACAGAAAAATAACAATGCAAGATTGCATTGATGTAATCAAACGCTATAAACCGAGTGTTACATTACAAATGCTAGAAGAATATGAGAAATTCAGATTAGATTATGAGAGGAAATTTAGAGGACCAGAAGTGCCAGTAGAGGATGATAGCGAGAAAATAACTCTTGATGATGTAGGAGGATATGACGAGATAAAGAGAGAACTATATGAGTTGCTAGAAATGCAGTTCAAATATTATAGTCTTATGGAACAAATGAAGATCCCTCCAATAAGAGGAATTTTACTTCATGGACCACCTGGTGTGGGTAAGACAATGATGGCAAAGGCTTTAGCAAGAACAGTAGGAGTAAAATTAATTATGCTAAGTGGGGCCGAAATTCTTTACAAAGGTTATGAAGGGGCTGTAGCTGCTGTAAAAGAAGCTTTTAATAGAGCTAGAGAAAACAAACCTGCGATATTATTGCTTGACGAGCTAGACGCAATAGCACCTAGACGTGAAGAACAAAAACCTGAAGCGTCAAAAATTGTAAATCAGTTATTGACTGAAATGGATGGCATAAGAAGCTTAAAAGAAGTAGTTGTAATAGGTACAACAAATAGACTTGAAGACATAGATCCTGCACTGAAAAGGCCAGGAAGGTTTGACAGAATAATTTACATGCCTTTGCCTAACAAAAGAGAAAGAAGAGATATATTTGAGAAATATTTGGGTAAAGAGGTATGTGAACAAGTGAATTGTGACAAATTAGCAGAAATAACTGAAGGCTATAGTGGTGCAGATATTGCTGCAGTGACTAGAGAGGCGAAGATGAAAGTATTAAAAGAAATAATAAGGGGAAACAAAGAAAGAAAATTAACTTATGAAGATTTGCTAGAGGCAATAGCCACAATTAAGCCTTCTGTAAAGATTGAGAAAAAAGCAGAAGCAAATTTTGATCGAGAGAAACAATAGCCTCCTTTATCTCTTCTACATTTCTTATTCCCACTTTTAGTTCTTCTAATTTAGAATTAACCGTTTTAATTCCTAATCTTTTGCAAAAATTCGATGATGCAGCTATATCTACATTTCTTAGTTCGCCCCTAACATCTAAATACATTGAAGCTTTGCCAGTACATACCAAGATAATATCTAATGCTGCACTACCCAAACTTCTTACTTTATAGTCTCTTTTTATTCCCTCAAAAAAGTTTTTAAGATAAGGTAACCTGGATGTTGAAAAATACGCTAAAATAACAAGCCTATCTGGAGGTGAAACATGAGAGATTACCTTGTCGTCTATATAAGAATGAAACTCGTCATATGAATATATTCTTTTTGTAAATATATTTCCAACCACACCTGCAATTGAAGAAAGCATATCGTTAGAATCTTTTTTATATACTGCGATTGAAACAGCCGACCATGGAACACCTAGAATATAATTTGTACTTCCATCAAGAGGATCAATAACTGCTATATATTCATAATCTCCTTTACTTACAACGCCAGATTCCTCAGATACAAACATAAACTTATATCCTAAGTGAGAAAGCCTATCAAATATTAATTCTTCAGATTTCTTATCAATGACTCTTGTTACATCATGACCATGTCTTCCTATAATTCTATCTATATCGCTCTTATCTTTTTCTTCATACAGAAAAGACATTACTTCTTTTACAGCTTTAACTATTTCCTCTCTCATTATTTTTTCCTCTTCTTTTCAGTTAAATATGTGAAGGCACTATGCGCAGCTACAGCTCCTTGTGCCGCAGCTGTTATAATTTGTCTAAATCCTAACCACATTCCGGTACAGTCACCTGCTGCAAAAACCCCTTCAAGATTTGTCCTCATCCATTCATCAACTTTTATATAACCATTGCTATCTACTTCTAATCCGTTTTGCCTTGCAAACTCAGTTGGCGGATCAAATCCAATCTCTACAAATACTCCATTAACATCTAATTCTCTTATTTCACCTGTCTTTAAGTTCTGTACTACGACCTTTCTTACTATTTTGTCCCCTTTAATCTCTTTTACTACTGAGTTTAAGATGAATTCAACGTTAGGCTTCTGTTTTACGCTTTCAACGTAAATTGGTTTTGCCCTAAATTCGTCTCTTCTGTGAACGAGATAAACTTTAGTAGCATAACGAGATAATATTTCTGCTCCCTCTAGTGCCGAATCCCCTCCACCAACTACAACGACTGGCCTATTCTTAAATAGTGGCGCATCACAAATTGAACAATAAGATACTCCTTTTCCGGTAAATTCTGCTTCTCCTGGAACGTTTAATTTTCTTCTTTTAACACCAATTGCAACAATAAGCGCGTCTGCTTTAAATTCTCCTCTTCTTTTAGTCTTTACTACGTACTCATCACCTTCTCTTCTAAAGCTTTCAACTATATCCATAAGTGCTGGTACATTGTACTTCTCAATATGTTTGTTAAACAATTTTATCATATCTGAAGCTTGTATGCCAATAAGACCAAGGTAGTCATCTACTTCTCCTGCTTCTGTTAACTGACCCCCTGGAGTTTCGCCTATCATGAGCGTTTTTAGCTTGTACCTTGCTGAGTAAAGTGCAGCACTATATGCGGCAGGACCCATTCCTATAATTATTACATCAAATTTTTCGCCTGGCCTTACGCTAGCAATTCTTGGTAGTAAACTCATCGAATATTTGATAAGTGAAGCCAAAAATAAAAGAGTTTCTAATATTGTATTTTTAAATCTAAAAATTTAATAGTAATACGTGAAAGTTCTCTTTATAACTGGGAAATTAGCCTTTGAAGGAGTAAAAGAAATTGTAAAAGAAATTAAGATTGATGCCGATGTGATTAGTCTTGATTATCCGGTTGCAGCTTTAATGACAGTTGATTACATTGCTGAAAAACTAAAAAATATGAATTTGGAAGACTACGAATATATAATTTTGCCAGGATTAGTAAGTGGCAATGCAAAAAAAGTCGAAGAAGTAACAAAAATAAAGACCTTTAAAGGCACTAAAGATTATAGAGACATACCGCTAGTTGTTGAGGCACTAAAGAGTGGAATACCATTATCCCCAATCTATCCAGCTGATGACATAATAAGGAAAATGAAAGAAGAGAATTTAGAAGAGGAAATTAAAAAGATAGAAAAAGAAGGAAATTATGCGTTTGAAATCAATGGGGTTAAAATTCCCAAATTTCCTCCTCCCTTTAGAATATTTATAGAGCTTGATGCAAGTAAAAACGAAGGGTTTTTAATAGAAGAAGCTGAAAGAGTAAAGGAATATGTAGACGTAATAGTGCTTGGATTTCCAAACGGACATGACAACATAGAAGAAGTAAGAAAGAAAGTGAAAAAGCTTGTAGACTTAGGTTATAAAGTGGCAATAGATTCGTCCTCAGTAAAAGAGTTAATTGAAGGGGCAAAAGCGGGTGCAGATTTCATGTTTAACTTAAATGAGGAAAACCTAGAAAAGCTGGAAATAATAAAGGATAAGGCTTTTGTGATAGCTCCTTTATCTATAGAAAATAGGGCAGAAGTTACTTATGAAATCTATAAAAAAGCTAGAAATAAAGGGTTTGAAAAGCTAATTTTGGATCCAGTCCTTTCTCCACCAATGTTTGGCTTAGTTGATAGTATAATAGAATATAAGAAATTAAGAGGGATGACTGAAGCCCCTATTCTTATGGGCATTCTTAATGTAACTGAACTAATAGATGCAGATAGTGTGGGAATAAACACTTTACTTACTGCAATAGCGGGCGAAATTGGTATTGGAAATCTGCTTGTAATGGAACATAATAAAACGAGATGGAGCTCATATGAAACGAGAGTTGCTAGTAAAATGATAAGTTTAGCAATCAAGAAAAAGATCTTACCTAAAGATTTAGGATTAGATCTGCTAATCCTTAAGGACAAGAAGAGAATAAGAAGGGAGGAAGAGGAAAAAGAAGATAATGTAATTGAAATAAACGAACATATAGAACCTAAAGAGATGGATAAAGGATTTGTACGAATCTATTTAGGGAAGGACAAAATAAACCTTGAGTGGTTAGGAAAAAATAAAATAAGGATAAGGGGAAAAGAAGGGCTTAGTATTGGAAGAAAGCTAATTGAGCTAGTTAATGTTGCTCCTGAACATGCGCTTTATATTGGTTACGAGTTAGCTAAAGCGGAAATTGCTTTGCAATTAGATAAAAATTATATTCAAGACGAACCAGTGTTTAAACGTGGATATATTAGCCTCAATACCAACGATAATAGAAGAGAGAAAAGGTAAGATAAAAATCTATATTTCTACTTTACCTACAAAAATTGATGATAAATTTCTTGCTAAATTAAAAGAAACGTTGGACGTGGAAGAAGCCTGCAAAGATATTCCTTATGATAAATGTTTTGCGATACTTTATGGAGGAATAGTTCTAAGTGCGACTTCAGAGATAAAAAGGCTAGAAATTAAAGGATGTATTAAAATACTGGAGAAAGGAAAGGGAAAAGAATTTTCTATTGAGGAGTTCATTAAAAATCCTTATGGCTGTTATTCTTTTGATGACGAAACTGTATGCTTTTTCAGAGAAGTAAGTCAAGGATGTAAAATAATTGATAATATTGGGCTTAGATTTATCGTTAAATGACTCATGGATATTCTACTATAACATATCTATTCTCTCCTTCATACATTTTTACTGTAACTTTAAATTTTCTTCCCAATTTTTCATAAATTGTTTTCGAGATCTCTAAGCCTATGTACTCAGCAGATGGGTATCTATAAGGTATAGTTTTTACCTCTAATTTAAAAGGACCTCTCATATAAATCTGATTATAGTCTTCTATGGGGACAATCAACTTATGATCCCATTCTTTGATAACTTCATCCACTATCTTCCTTAATATTTCAAAATCTATTATAAATCCACTTTTTTCGTCTACGTCACCTTCTACTTCTACACTCACTTTATATGTATGTCCGTGAAGTTGATGACCATATTCAGAAGACAGAGTATAATGAGCTGAATCGAATGAAAATCCCTCAACTCCTATTTTGAACTTCATTTAAGGCCCTCCTTATATTCTTATTAAAATGTTCCCATAATGAATCAGTTAAATTCCTTATCTCATTACATAAAGACCTTATGTCTTCGTTAGATAGTATTTTTTCTATCTCCTCATGCAACTTCATTACTTTACCAAAAGGCCCTACAAATATTGTTTTATTTTCAAACCTTAAAGTCTCATATCCTATTTCGTAATCTCCTCCAAACTCTATAATTTTATAAACAGAATAGGCTAGAGAATTTAAATCTACAGAATATTCATTTGATATTTTATCTGATAACTCATCAAGTAAATTGTTAATTTTATAAATGATCAAAAGTTTTAAGCTATCTATTACCTCAACTTGTGACTTAAAAGAGGGTATGTTTAGTAGGTCCTTAAATTTAGAGTTAGTTAAACACTCTGAGCTACAAGGTATCTCTAACTCTAAAACTGGCAACTTCTCTGAAGGTCGAGAATTTAGATATTCTGCAATTAATTCGTACACAAACTTAAGTCTCTTAATTGTAAGTAATAAACATTAAGAGCTTCCTTGTAAATTGATGAGGCTCCGGGCTACTTAATGATAAACTATTATAAAGATCATTAGAGAAGAAGCAATTGGAAAAACTAGACGATAACTTATTCTTATTTTTAATTTTTTAGATAAAGAGTTAAAATATAGTTTTATAATAGATAAGAAAATTTTCGAAAATTCCATAAATAAAGTTAAAATTAGTGATTTATAAGGTATTTAGATTTAGATGCTATGTAAAAAGAAACTCCAAAGGCCATTGCGTTGATAGTAAATCTTTCAGATAGGGCTTTATTTTATAGTATATGAGCTAATGAATTTACTAACCATAGCCTGTTAGCTTTGGAGTTTCTTATAAAGCTTTTAAAAGCCTAACTCAACTAAAACTTCTTTAAAAGAAGATGGGTTATTGCTAAATAAAAACGCTCAATTTTCGTAGGGAGAACATTAATATCTGTAGTGTAGTATAGGATTTGCACTTTAACTGATGAAAAATGTATCTGCCGAATTTCGTAGCTTATGGTGAGTTGTGCAAATCAGGCATTAGGAGCATACTATTATATAAAAAACTTTTAAAATATTTCAGTGAGGAAATTCTTACTTCGAGTGTACTAGCTCTACTCTCAAAATTGCTCTAAGGTGATATTAATTCTTCAAGATATTTTCTTTTGGTTGAATTTTTACTCTTTTATTAGAAATTACTTTGGATATTCTGAAAAAGACGACTATTACTCAGCGCTTCTCTTAAATATGAAAATTAAAAATGAAACGGAAGTAAAAGAACTAGAGATTATAAAAGGAAAAAAGGTTGCTGTGGTGGGAGCGGGCCCTAGCCTGGAACAGATAAAAGAGATAGACGCTGATGTAATCATATCAGCTGACGGTGCAACAAATTATTTATATAAAATCGGAATAGTACCGGATATAATTGTCACAGACTTAGATGGGATAAACGTCTATCCTCAAAAATCAGTTTATGTGGTTCATGCACATGGTGACAATATTGATAAATTATACAAAATAGAGAATATGAATAAAGTGATAGGTACTTGTCAAGTTTATCCTTTTGGCAAGTTACATCTTTTTGGCGGATTTACTGATGGAGACAGAGGAGTCGTTTTAGCTAAAATTTTTGGTGCAAAAGAGATTAAGTTGTACGGAATGGATTTTGAATCTGAGTATATAGGAAAGTACTCAAAACCTCCATATGAAAAAAATTTACCCATGACATGGGTCAAACGAAACAAATTAAAAATAGCAAAGTACATAGTTGAACAGATTCTAAGTATTAATAAATAAAGAATTTAATGAAATAAAAACAAAAAGAAGAATAAAAAGAGAAATTAAAAAGACTTTAGATGACAAGTCGTAAAGACTGTAAAAGGATAATTATTTAAAGTAGATTAGCAAAAAATGAAACTGTCATGATTAAGTTCTTATATCATTCATCCTTTCTTATAGATAATTCTATACTTTTAGACCCGCATGATGGTGGAAGTATAGGACTGCCTAGACCAGAAGCAAAAGCAGAATTAATCCTCATAACACACAATCATTATGATCATAATGCATACGAAATTATTCCTCATAATGAAGTTAAAATTAAACAGTATGGAGAATTCAAATTTGGTTCTTACTTAATTGAAGGTATTAAGAGTTTTCATGATAAAGAAAATGGGAAAAGAAGAGGAGAAAACACAATTTATAAGATAATTGATAAAAAAGGAAGAGTTATAGTTCACCTAGGAGATTTAGGCCATTTGCCTAATAAAGAAATAGTTGAAAAAATAAAATCGCCAGACGTTTTAATGATACCGGTTGGAGGAGTTATTACAATAAACCATAATGAAGCAAAAGAGGTAATAAAAATGATAGATCCCAAAATAGTTATACCTATGCATTATTGGATTAAAGGACATCTAATGCCACTAAACCCGATCGATGAGTTCCTAAATGTAATAAGAGAAGAAAGAAAAATTATTAACATTGTAGAAAAAGAAATTGATGAGAATACAATAGAAAAGAACTCCGTAATAGTTTTCAGAGTCTAATCTTTTCTACTTTTGCTACTGGTACAGATTCTTTTTCAATTTCAGATTTTACTAATCCTTCAATAGCCTTTCTTATTGCTTCACTTCTATTTAGCCCATACTTTATTGCATATCTGTCTAATAATTCTAGCAAGTCTTCTTCTACTTTAAATGTTACAACTCTCATCTTTCATCTAATATAAATACTCTTCATACTAAGGTTTAAGTATTTTCTGGAGCGGTATTTCCATCTTCAGCTTTCAAGAGGAATCTATGATGATAAAGATTAATATATTGGTAATTCAATATTTTTATTGAGAGGAGAATACACATTGCCCACTATACACTTATCATTACCAGAGTCGCTCTATGAAGAGTTAAAAAGAAAAGCTGAGGATTTAGGTGTTCAGGTTACAGATTTAGTTAAATTTTATATAAGAGAAGGTTTGGAAAAAAGAGAGAATGAAAACGAAAATAGAAAAGATGAGAGATTAGAAAAACTAGAAGAGACTGTTGCATATTTAGAAGCAAAAGTTGCACAATTAGACATGCTAGTAGAAGAACTAGTTCAAAAATTATTAGAGAAAGAGAGCGAAGATGAAGAAGTAGAAATTATTAGCAAGAATGAAAAAAGTTAATTTGGGCCTATGTGATTATACTCTCGAGTCCCGAGAGCGCATGAGCATAGGTGGGTCCCCCTTTCTCTTTATATTTATATTATTTAAAAAATGATGTCGCAGGGACGTACTGAAAAAGAAATGAAGAAAATTCTTCGTTCTGATTACATTACTATTAGTGTTACTGTTCTTAGAATTGATGGTTCTTTTCTAATTTGAGCTATTACCTTATTTAGTTCGTCTAAACTTTCTGTAACTACTTCAGCTACTACATCATATTCTCCATATACTGGGTTTGCTTCTTTTACCCCATTAATTTTCTTTAGTGAATTGGCTACTTCTATCTCTTTTCCTACAGTTGTTACGATTAAAATATAGGCTTTTACTGCCATATAATATACTCTTATAAAACCAAAATATATTTTTTTATTTCAAGAGAAGCCTCTCTGAATTAAAGAACTTAGATATTAAAAATATTAAGAGGACAGAAACAACCAAAGTTGTTAATATAGAGAATATGGATTCTTGTAATGAACCAAATACATATAACAAAAGCCCAAGACTAAGCTGCACATAAGGAATTCCATATATTGCAGATAATGGAAAGCTTAGCTGGTTAGGGTTTATAAATAACGCTACAAATGAAGCTATCATCCCAAAGGAAATAACTATGAAATTTATTATTTGAATATTTCTAGTTGATCCTCCAAAAATATAAAGAAAAAGTAAACTTAAAGCACCTGTAAGAAGTATAGAAACCAAATATACAAATATAATCATTAGTAAAAATGGTAAAGTTAATGTAACAGATGTGTTAAGTGCAAATGAAGATGAGAAAACAAAGAGGAAAGTTCCTATTATGTCTCCTAATGAAGAGAAAACCCCCAACATAACGGCTACAATAAGCTTTGAGAATATAAAAGATCTTATAGAAAGAGGCGTTGCAAGTAAAGACTCTAATGTTTTCCTTTCTCTTTCTCCAGTTATACCTTCAAGTAAATAAAATACAACTGGGGTTGCACTGGGAAAGAGTATTAAAGCTATTATCCTTGCAAAATTTGCTAGTTCACTTACCCCTGCAGAAACTGCTTCCCCACTTATTGATCTGTAACCTAAAACTATATATATTGGGTCTCTAATAGAATCGGGAGTAACATTAACATGAGCAATTTTTGACAAGTATTCTATCCTTGAATTAGATACATTTAAAAGAAGTTCTCTAAGAGCAGAAAAAGCTAAATTTATTGCGTTTTGATTTGAAGAGATAAGCTCATAGACGTTTAAATAAGCCTGTCTGCTTATATTGGAAACATTCTCATAAAAATCACTAGGAAAGACTATTACAACATCCGCTTGTGTCGAATTTGTAGTTACAATGCCCCCATTTTCTTTAATGTAGTTTATAACAATATTTACATAAGGAGTATTTGCAGGGTTTTTGTTTAATACAGCAATTATAGGTGGTTGGGCAGAAATTGAAGCATAAAGAATAATCCCAATTAAAGGAAGAAGGATAAATGGGAGAAGGATTGAAGAGATAAGAAGTTTTCTATCCCTTCTAACTTCCATTAACTCTTTATTGAGAAAAATTTTGAGCACTTGAAATCACCTTTAGAAAAGCCTCTTCTAGATTTGATACTCCTAGAGTTTCTATTATAAATTTTGGACTACCAGTAATTATAGTTTTCCCCTCGTTTATCATTGCTATATTATCACAGACATATTGAACCTCAAGCATATTATGCGAAGAAAGGATAATAGTTATCCCGAATTTTTTTGCCATATCTACAATTGTTTGTCTGACTCTTACAGCAGACTCAACATCTAAAGCTGATGTTGGCTCATCTAAAATTGCTAGTTTTGGCATAACCATTAAAGTCCTAGCAATTATTAGCCTTCTTTTCATCCCTCGACTATAGGTGGATGTTGGCTGATATATTTTACCTCCTAAATTGGCTATTTGAATTCCCAGCTTTACCATTTCCTCAACTTTATTTTTATCATTATTACTGTAAAGTTTTGCGAAAAACTCCAAATTTTCTAATCCAGTTAGTCTTTCATAAGGGAAAGCGTCCTCTGGCATGTACGAAATTAAACCTTTATTTTTTGCTTCAATTGGCGAAAGACCAAAAATAACGACTTTACCTTCATAATCCTTTATTATTCCTGCAATAATTCTGAGTGTTGTAGTTTTTCCTGCCCCATTAGGGCCTATTAGACAAAACACTTCTCCTTTCTTTACATCAAAACTTACATCTTTTAGAGCAATAAACTTTCCAAACCTCTTTCTAAGATGAATAACACTTACGGCAACTTCTTCTTGCATTATACCTTAAACCTCGCTAAATTAGAATATAAAATCACTCAAAAATATATAATTTGATTGGAATGTGATTGGAAGTGTAAGAGATAGAACATTAGAGTTCTTACTGAAGTTTGGCGAGAAAGGAAAACAAACGCTAATTGCTGCCCTTGAGTTTTCTTATGAAAATGAAAGAACTGAGCTAGGGGATTTTAGCTATAAAGGTGTTGTAGAGAAGTTAGCAGAGAAAGGGTACAATTTTGATCCAAAAATGATATTAAGGGCATTAGAAAAAGACTTTGGAATAATTGAAACAACATATAAAAGCTCAAACCAGCATTGGTGGAAGTTTATCGACAGAGAGCAAGTAGAGAGCATAATAAATGAAAGTAAAGAAGAGGAAGATCCAAAAATTGAGCTTATAAAAATAAAATTTTACGCGCTAGAGCCACAAAAAATAGAGAAAAGACTAGAATTAATGAGTAAAAAACAAATTTTAACTGAAGTTGACAAAAAGACCTTTAGATTGATGGTCTTTGACGAACTAGCTAAACTCACTGAAATTTACGAGGAGGCTTCACAACATGAGGAAACACTCCAAATTGCTGAAAATGTTAAGAGAATATTAACTTTGGCCTTAATTATTGCAAAAAGGATATATGGAAAAAGCCACAATAAGGAATTTCTTAAAGAAGAAGGAGAAAAGAGAGAAAATAACTATGCTAACAGCTTACGATTACCCAACAGCGAAGATACTACCTCAAACGAACCTTGATGGGATATTAGTTGAGATTCCCTTGCAATGGTTGTTGAAGAAAAGGGGGACACACTAAAAGTAAGCATGAAAGAAATGCTTATCCATTTAGACTCAGTAGTTAGAGCTAAACCTCCTCCATAATATTCAGATATATCAAATCTCCTAAGCCATTTTTTGTCAACACTTCACTTTCATGTGTTACGATAACTGCTTCCATTAAATTAACGTTATATAGCTCATGGGAGGCTAATGCATAAGCCGAACTTATAGCCCCACTCATCCCGTAACCAAAACCTAAGGAAATTTTCCGAGTAAACTGTAATTTCGACTTCGTCAAGCTTTCTTAAATACACTAAATTAGGAAAGTTTATTTCTTTATCATTAAAAATAACTTTTGCCCCCCTTTTTAGGTATAACGATGATAGGTGAGTTTAAAACCAAAGATAAACCTATAGAACCTGAGTCTTTAATATCTTCTCTGTGAACCGGACACCAAATGCCAGAAATATTTAGAGGTACAATATGTGACATCTACGCTTAGAAAAATAGTTTTAAACTTAATATACTTAACTAGTGTATTAGCATGAAACTTACTGATGCCTCAATTTTTAGTAGGGCTTTGACTACCATACAAATTAAAAGTATAGAAAAATTTATGATTAAAGAAGAGAAAGAGATAGTTGTTGGTAGACTAACTTCTATGAATGGCGAAATTATAAAATATTTAAATCCCAAAATTATTCCTTCTCCTACCTCCCTACCTTCTGGTAAAAAAGTTGAAACTGAAGGATTGGAATCCGAATCTGTTTATTCCTTAATTAAAGTTGCACCAGGCATTACATTCGAGGAGTTAATTAGCGAATTAAAGAAATTCTCAAGAGTGCCAGTCCTCTTCCCTTTATATTTGAAAGGCACTGTAGGAGGATTTATTGCAACTAATGGTTCTGGTTTTGGGAGCTATAAATTTGGATTTGTAAAGGGGAAGAAAGAAGTACACAGACTTGAGGGCATTAACGAAGCAAATATTATGGTGACAAATTACTCGGAAATTGTTGAGAGCGACAAAGAAAGCAAATATGCTTGGAGCGCTTTAATAATTGATGGAAAAGAGAGATATTATTTGCCTACTGCATACGCAAAGTTAGAAGGAATAAATGGAGGCAGCATTGACACTTATTCTCTTATTGAAGAAGTAAATAAAATAGTCGTTAACAGTTTCAAAAGGGATTACATACCAGTAATGCTAAGATTGCCCGTTTCCTCATTACCTAAATTAGATCAACTGAAAGGGTTTGAGAAGATTATTGGTTACATTATAAACTATAACTCACCAGAGAAGTATTACGTATTTTTAGGCAGAATTAGGTTTGAAGACCTTGATGAGGTTTTCAAATTCCTCAAGAAGAATAGAGAAATCTTACCTTTCCCTTCTCTTACAGATTACGATAAACTACATTTAGAAATAATGAACAGAGTAGGAAGAAAGGCAAAAACGCCAGGCCAATACAGAAATATTATATCGATCTATACTGATGCTCTTAAGTGTATAAACTGTGGTCTTTGCCTAGACGTTTGTAAAGCTTACGAAATTACTCATAACCCTATCTATAGCCCCGTAGGTAAAATAAGTAGGCTAATATTTGAAGAAAATCAGTTTGAAGTTTGCTTTGGATGCACAAAAGATGAAGAGACTTGCCCTATAGGAATTAAAATAAGCGAACTCACAACAGAAGGGATAAATAGACTATCTCCGGAAAAAGTAAAAATAGAAATTTCGCCACTACCAGAAGATATTCAAAACATGGTAAAGCTTCTTCAAAATAAATATAGAAATAGACCGCTTTTCCTTTTGGTAACAGGTTGTGCTTCAAAATATGATGCAAATGGAATAAGAGGCTTTCTCCAGTACTTGATTGATAGTGGAGACTCTTTGCCTCCAGAATTTTCTCCTAGAGTCGAGATTGTTAATGAGTGCTGTGGCTTTGATGATTTTATTGGCGGAGATATAGCTTCAGCTAAAGAAAAGGTGAAAAAGATAAGGGGGCTGAAAGAGAATAAGGGAGCTAAGGGGATATACTTTTTGTGCCCAGAAGGACTTTACGTTTATAATACTCTTTCTGGAGACAAGGGGATTTTGGCCTTTGAAGTTATCAAAAAAGACATTAAAGGGAAAATACATGCTGGCTGTTGGGCAAAAAAGTTAGGAATAAAAGGAGATGATGATGAATGTGCGGGTTTGGTGTTTACAACATATATGGGAGTTCCATATCCATATAAGAAGAAAGACGTTCTGACTATATGTCCGTTTTCGTCATGGAAATTCAGCACAGTCTCAGTTTATGGAGCTTTCTACTCTGAAACCAAAGTCATAGAAAACATTGAAGAAAAACAGGGTGATTTAGATGCAGTATTACTTAATATAGCAACAGAAGCTATGTTAGAAGCTCTGATATCTTCAGCTGACGAAATAGCAG
>ERZ1684502.140-NODE-140-length-16103-cov-165.188622_pt1 | contig 16103 bp, 17 predicted proteins | sample MGYA00580192_ERZ1684502 | MGnify/ENA primary metagenome ERZ1684502 (study PRJEB41476, sample SAMN13258264) | hydrothermal vent metagenome | biome: caldera [ENVO_00000096]; feature: acid hot spring [ENVO_00002120]; material: acidic water [ENVO_01000358] | place...
TTCCATTACTGTTGCCCCAATTAATGGCGTGTAAAGAGACAAACCCCTCATGCTACCATCTATCCTTCTTGCGATATGAGGGACTATTATTCCAACAAATCCTATAATTCCTGCTATTGAGACAATGTATGCGTTAATCAAACTGACTAAAAGAAGCCAAAGGAGTCTTTGCCTTGCAGGGTTTATTCTATGGGTATAACTTATCTCATCACTAATAGAGACCAAGTCAAGGGCTCTAGAGAACTTAAATGCTAAAAAGACGAACAATGTCGAAAGTATAGAGAGGATAATAACGTCTCTCCATCCAATAATTTCAATTTCTCCTAAAAGCCAAAAAGTCAAGGGAGGTATTTGCGGATACTTTTCTTGAAAAATTACAAGGAGAATAGTTGTTAAGGACGAAAAGATATAGGAGACGACTACTCCTCCAACTACAATTGCGTAAATGTTTCCTTTTCTGCCAATTCCTATGGTGATAAGGGTAGCTAAAGTTGCTGTAACAAAAGCTACAATGGGTTGAAAATAGATTATCCATGAAAAGGGGAGATTAAAGGCTAAAAGGAAATAACTAAGTACCGCTCCAAATGCCCCACCAGAAGCTGTGCCAGAAATATAAGGATCTACCAAGGGATTTTTTAATAAGTGTTGAAGTACAGCACCACTTAAAGAGATAAGAACCCCAATTAACATAGCGGAGATAACGGTAGGCAATCTTATGTCATAAAGGATTATTGAGTACACACCATGAGGGTGGAGTATTTGATAAAAACTCAGCCTAACTTCTCCATATAAGAGGCCTAAAATAAATGAGATTGGCAGAAGTATAGCAAAAATGTATTTTAACACAAGATAGGATAAGCTATCCATATTATAAACTTTTTTGATCTAGCCCTCTTTTAAGAAAATTTTATAAATATGGTTAGCCTATCCATACCTATGAACACAACAATAGTTGGGGTTGCAATAGCAGTAATTGTTATTGTGGCCGTAATTGCGGGCTTATTGGTAAGTTATCATCATACGACCACTACAGTAACTACTCCATCTCAACTAAGAATTGTAAGCTTAGCCCCTAGCGATACGCAAATTCTCATCGCCTTAGGCCTTGGAAAATACATTGTTGGTGTTGATTATTACTCATATCAACTCCTTGAGTACCTTAACTTAACAGATGAATTGCCTAAAAACGTTACTGTTTTTTCACAGATCTATCCTCCTAACATTTCTGGGTTATTGCTACTTCATCCAACAGTTGTAGTAGTTGAATGGGGATTGGAAGCACCTTATATTTCAGAAATGGAAAAAGCTGGGCTAAACGTTTTAGTTACTAACAGCGATTACGCTTATTCATTCTCTCAAATAGAGGAAAACATAATGACGATAGCCAACTATTTCAATTTGACCTCTAAAGGGGAGGAGCTAGTTAACTGGATGAACCAAAAAATTGCAGAGTTCTCCTCTACCGGAAACACAACAATTGCTTATCTACTTTATATTCAGTCCAATTTAGATTTCTATACTGCTGGTGGAAATGTTTTTATAAGCAACATCATTGTCTCTGCTGGTGGGCTAAACGTATTTTCTACTTATTCCGGCTATCCATTGCTTTCCCCAGATAAGCTCTTGCTTGCCAATCCTCAAGTCATTATTGCTGCAGAAATGGGAAACTATTCTTACACAATGTCTTTAATCTCTAGCATACCAGGAATTAAGAACGTTTCTGCATATAAAGAAGGTAAAGTCTACATCTTGGGCAATTTAGCAACTGATTTACTTAATGAACCAGGGCCACTATCGGTTTACGCAATAGAAATGATCCATGATATAATTGAAGGAACTGCACCAAATCAAATAACCTCTTCATGGATTAAGGAAAACTTGAACGTTTCACTTCCAATTTTTTAAATTTTTCTGAAACCATTTTTACACACAAATGTATAAATATGCATACATGCTTTATTTAAGTAACCAAGTTCATAATATAAAATATGGCTGAGAAAATAACATTCCCGGACGGGAGGGAAGTAGACATTCATGATTTCATAGCATTCATGTATGGATTATCAAGGAGTGACGTAGAAGTTTTACATTTACTTTTAGAAAGCAAAGAGAAGTTAGATGCAGATGAAATAGCTGAAAGATTAAAGGTTACTAAAGCTTCTGTAAGCAAATCCTTAAACAGTTTATTGGACAAGGGTCTTATAGAGAGAGATAAAAGCGAAGAAGAGCAGAAAAGGAAAGGAAGGCCTAGTTATGTCTACTGGGTAGATAAGGACAAGCTGTATAATAAGCTAGAAAAAGACCTTGAGAAACTAGCAGTAACAATAAAGCAAGGGTTAGAGAAGCACATATCATAACTTTTTAAAACTCACTGCCTATTTATTTTTGATGATAACTGAAAGTCAAATAATAAGCTTAGTTGTTGCTTTCGTTCTAGGCCTTTTAATTGGCCTTCTAATAAAGAAAGTAATTCAAATTGGGTTAATAATACTGGCAATAATAGTCATCTTAATAGCTATAGGCACTTTATCCCCTTCAACAGTAATTCACGGATTAGAGAGCTTAGGTGTATATGCAGATCAAGCTAAGTCATTTGTTGAAAAAGAGGTCTCTATTCTTCCTTATAACTCAATAGCATTCATAATTGGTTTAATAATTGGCTTAATAAAGGGCTAACTTCTAGTTGTTAACTCATAAATCATTTTAACTCTTTTTGCTGGGTGTGGATGAGTAGAAAATATATCAGAAAAGACACTAACTTTTTCTCTCAGCAATTCCTCAAGCAAAAGGTCTGGGTCGCTTTCCTTTATTCTAGCTGGAGGAACAGTGACTATTATCCCTCTAAATGGGTCTAACCTAACGTTTTTCATATAAACCTCAATTTTTGCTAAAGCTTTTGCCAAATTCCACGCCCTCTCTTTGAATAATTGATAGGAAAAGTAATCAGCATAGCTCTCCCTCAATCTATTAAACCATAATACGAAGATCTGAAGGAAGAAAGTAACTGCAAATAAAGCCCCGCCTATCGCTAAAAGGGTTAAACCTATTATTATGTCGGTTTCATCAATTGCAAACATTATGCTTGCCCAACCTATACTCATAAGAAGGTTGCTAACAAAACCTAAGACTGAAGGCAGAAGACCTATAGCCAAGCCAAGCTCAACGTCATTATGTTTTATATGGCCAACTTCATGACCAATAACCGCAGAGAGCTCTTCTGGAGTTAAAATTTGCAAAAGGGGGAAAGTTATTCCTATCCTTTTCCCAGTTATGTAATTTCCATAGGCAAATGCGTTTGGGAAGCTTTCATCAACTAAATAAACTTTTGGAGTTTTTATTCCAGCCTTTGCTGAAACATCTTTCACAATCTCATAAACCCATCCATAATTTGGGTCATCTGGCGTTAGTTCTATTGAATTTCTTCCAACTAAGTAAGGAGAAATCAACCATTGGAAAAACCACAGTATTATTAAAAATACAAGAAAGAAAAATATAGGAAGTTTTAGCAGTGAAACTATAATTAGCGAGACAATTCCCTCTGAGATTATAGTTAAAAGAAAAGAAATTGCAATTTTAAGCCTTAGTGATGTACCTATATTCACATAAGAAAAACGAAAATAAAAGATAAAAAGTGTTTAGCTTATTGACTTAAGCAAGTCTTCAACTTGCTTAACTTTCTTCTTATATTCTTCAAGCTGCTTGCTTAAATCCTCATACTTCTTCTTATATTCTTCAAGCTGCTTCGCTATTTCTTCGCTCTTCTTATTACACTCTTCCTCTGTATAGTATCTAATAATTCTTATATTTGAGAAGTTTATCTTTTGGTTTTGCTCATCATATTCAGCATCTACTAAAATCCTCACAACGTCAAGCTTATCAAGCTTCATTTGATTTACAATAACGTCATAAAGTTGTTTGTTAAGCTCTGCAATATCCCTTAAAATTATGTCTTTAGGCACCATTTTGCTAAAGGCAACAAATGCAACTCTTCTAAGTTTATCAGCATACCTTGCAGCAATTATAAGCCCAGTGCTTAGCTCAAACTTATTCTTTCCTATTACTGAAGTCCTAGACTGTGTTATTTCGTACTCTTCCGCTCTTTCTAAATCCCTCTTCTCATCTTCACTCGGCATAAATATATATTTGATTTTAAAGTTTTAAACGTTTTGTTAAAGAGAAAATGGGATAAGGACTTTCTCCTTGTTTGTCTTTTCAACTAGAAATCCGCTGTCTGTTACTTCAATTTTGTAAACGTCACCTTTAGTTTCTTCATAAATTTTTGAAGCTTTCACAACTTTCATGAAAAGCGATATCGCCTCAGCGACTTTATCTAAGCTCCATAAAGTCATTGGTGAGCGCAATTTTCTTAAAAAAACAAGGTCTTTAAAAGTTTGGCAAAAAGATAAGTTAAGCTTTTTGCAAACCTCTTCAGCTTCTTCAGCTGATAAAGGTATATTCAAATTCTCTTCGCAAGCCCTCCACTGGATTAACGTCTTTATAGCCCTATATGAGTTCTCTAAGCAATGCCTTTCGTCATCTCTGAAAAAGGCTAAAAGTGAAAGGACGTAAAGTGGAATAACAGATTTCCTCAGCCTTTCGCAAGTGTAACTAGTCTTTACAAATTTGATATCTGAAGGGAATTCCCCACAAATACCTTGAGAGTTTATAATTTGTAAGCAAAGAGGATCACCAATTTCGCATATTTCCTTTAACTTCTCTTTCGAAATAACTATTGGAGAAAAACCTTCTGATGCTAAATCTAGTAGCAAGGATTTATCTTCGCTAATTGCAACAACATTAATATCTGAAAGCCCTTCAACATAATCAGTCTTTCTAGCATAAGAGCCAAAGAAGCCTATGTAAGAAGCTCTACCGCAAAGCTGACTTATCTCGCTCACAATAATTTTTAATAGCTGGGTTTTTTAGCTTTGTATGGCAATTTTGCATATGAAGTTCCAGATTTCTAAACTTGACGAAAACGTCTATTATTATCCCTTAAAGCAAATAGAAGAATATGACCAAAAAATCTCAAAATATCCTTATTCCCTTAAAATCCTCATTGAGAACGTTATAAGAAATTATGATGGAAAAAAGATAACTGAAGATGATTTAGATGCAATATTAGGCTGGAAAGTAGGGAAAGAGTTTTCATTCTTCCCAACTAGGGTTGTAATGCAAGATTACACTGGTGTGCCCCTTCTTGTTGACTTAGCTGCAATGAGAGATGAGGTGAAAAGAAGAGGGAAAGACCCTAAAATTGTAAACCCTGTTGTTCAAGCAGACTTGATAATCGACCATTCAATTCAAGTAGACTATTACGGCACATCTTATTCCTTTGCGTGGAATTTGAAAAAGGATTTTGAAAGAAACGAGGAGAGATACAAATTTCTTAAGTGGGCTCAATCAAGCTTTAGAAACTTAAGGGTTGTTCCACCTGGTAATGGAATAATTCACCAAATTAATCTAGAGTATTTAAGCAAAGTTGTTGACGTTAAGGAAGTGAAAGGGGTTCAAACTGCATTTCCAGAAATAGTAATTGGCACAGACTCCCACACAACAATGGCTAATGGCTTGAGCGTTTTGTCATGGGGTGTTGGGGGTTTAGAGGCAGAGGCGGTTCTTTTAGGAGAGCCATATACAATGACAGTTCCAGAAGTAATAGGAGTTAAGCTAGTCGGAGAAATACAAGAGGGAGTTACGCCAACAGACGTTGTGCTTTACATAACTGAAACTCTAAGGAAGAAAGGAGTTGTTGGTAAATTCGTTGAGTTCTTTGGCCCATCTCTTTCAAAGCTTTCAGTGCCAGATAGGGCAACAATTGCAAATATGGCCCCAGAGTATGGGGCAACAGTAGGTTATTTCCCTATTGACTATCAAACGTTAAACTACTTAGCTGGGACTGGAAGAGATTATAAGCTGGTAGAAAAATATGCAAAAGCTCAAGGTATATTTTACGAAGAGGTTCCAAATTACACCGAAGTTATAGAGATAGATTTAAGCAAAATTGAGCCTTCTGTTGCTGGCCCCAGAAACCCTGACGAAAGGGTACCATTAAGAGAAATGAAAGCAAGAAATGAGAAGAAAAAGAAGAAGAAAGGGGCTATTGTAAGTGATAATGACGTTGTGTTGGCAGCAATAACAAGTTGCACAAACACTTCTAACCCAACTGTAATGATTGGGGCTGGGATATTAGCTAAAAAGGCTGTTGAACATGGGCTAAGAGTTAAGCCTTATGTGAAGACAAGCTTAGCTCCCGGATCTCCAGTAGTTGTAGAATACTTAAAGGAGGCAGGACTTCTTCCTTATTTAGAGGCCTTAGGCTTTCACGTTGTTGGGTTGGGCTGTACAACTTGCATTGGTAATGCTGGGCCTTTGCCAAAAGCAGTTGAAGATGATATAAAGCAAAACGGCTTAGAGGTTTATGGAGTTATAAGCGGTAACAGGAACTTTGAGGGGAGAATTAATCCTCTGCTCAAAGGCGTTTATTTAGCTTCCCCAATCCTTGTTGTTGCTTATGCATTGGCTGGGAGAATTGACATTGATTTTCAAAATGAGCCAATTGATTACGACCCCAATGGAAATCCAGTTTACTTAAAGGACATTTGGCCTACACTAGAAGAAATAAAGAGTTACATGAACCTCTCTCTAAACCCAGAGCTTTACAAAAAGAAATATGAGAGAATATTTGAGGGAGATGAGAATTGGAAATCACTAAAAGTTGAAGAGAGCGACACTTTCAGCTGGGATCCAAACTCAACGTATATAAAAGAACCGCCGTGGTTCATTATTGAAAGTCCTAAGCTAGATGACATAAAGAACGCAAGGATTTTGCTTCTTTTGGGAGATAAAATAACAACTGATCATATATCCCCAGCAGGCCCAATTTCTCCAGATTCAATTGCTGGAATTTACCTAAAACAACTTGGAGTTAAAGAGCTAAACACTTATGGAGCTAGGAGAGGAAATCACGAAGTGATGATAAGGGGAGGTTTTGCAAATCCAAAGCTCAAGAACTATTTAGTCGATAAGGAAGGAGGTTTTACTAAGCACTTCCCAGATGGGAAAGTAATGACTGTATATGAGGCATCAGAGCTGTACAAAAGGGAGGGAGTACCATTAGTTATTGTTGCTGGCAAGCAATATGGCTCTGGAAGCTCAAGGGATTGGGCTGCAAAAGTCACTGCATTGCTAGGAGTTAGGGCAGTTTTGGCTCAAAGCTTTGAGAGGATTCACAGAAGCAACTTAGTTGCTATGGGAGTTTTGCCAATTGAAATACCAGATTGGAGGAGTTTAGGAATTAAGGGAGATGAGGAGGTATCAATAATTGGCTTAAGTGATCTAACTCCAAAGAAGAGGGTTACGATCCAGTTCAAATCTGAAGGAAGGGTAATAACTACTGAAGGCTTAGTTAGAGTAGACACAAGTACTGAATTAGAATACGTTAAAGAGGGTGGGATTTTAAAGTATGTCCTAAATAAATTATTATATGAAGGTTAGAATTAGAGGCATTTACGCGACAGCACTAACTAAGTTATTTTTAGATCATGGCTTTGAAGTTGTTCAACAAACTCCGCAAATTGCCTTTAGATTTAACTCTGAAATAAAAGAAGAGCCTGCAGATGTAACTGTAAAGGACGGAAATGATAAGGGGGAAATAATCAGTATTGGCCAAGATTTGCATGAGTTCCTTAGAGGCGTTTTCAAATACTCTTTTGTTTGGAAATCCCCAGTCAAGCTGTACTCTGTTATTCAAACCGAAGATTGCAAATATATGGGCTTTGAAGTTGAGCCCTGCCTTGAGCAAGGTTTAGTCGTTAAACCCCCTATTGAAGGCAAAATCATTTTATCTCCGCCTAAAGCTGTAGGAAAGTACGCAATGGTATGGAGGGGGGATGGGAAGACTTTCTTTTCAGAGCATATAAATAAGGAAGAGAGAATTCGTTTGCTGTCAATAAGCATTCCTTTTAACAAGAAAGGGTATAACGTAAAATGGAGGAGCAATGCTCCAGTGGCAAAAGATTATGAACTAAAGGAGGAATTGGAAAGGCTTGCAATGAAATTTGACAATGAAGACTTTAAAGGCCAGGGAGAGGACTTCAGCAAGGTCACTTTATCCCTTGAAGACAAATTAATGTTAGATAAAATAAGGAGGGAGGTTTTACCACAAACTGTGAATTTCCACCATATGCTAAAGATGTCTCTTTCTAATGAGGTTGATGCAGTTGAAAATGGAAGTGGAAGGGTTGAAGATTTGCTAAACAGTTTAATAACAGACTTCATGGGAATTGAGCATATAAAGCCTGATGGAAGGGTACTGCAATTAAGGAAAGGGAAAGTAATTTATAAAGAAGTGACGGACAGCTATTTCATCATTAGGCTAATGAGGGTTTTTGATAAAGAAGGGGTTTATGACGGTTTAAACGTCAAAATTGAAAAAGATGACTATGACATTGTTGAGTTTGACTCTAGGAAATGGTATCAAATTCACAGGTATTACAATAAGGACGGGAAATTGAAGGGGATCTACGTAAACATTTCAACCCCTCCAGAAATACTTAAGGGTAAAATAAGATATCTGGATTTAGAGATTGATGTAGTTAAAAGCGGGGATGAAATTAAGGTAGTCGATGTCGAAGAACTAGAAAAAGTTAAAGATATAGTTGGGGAAGAGTTATATAAAAAAGCATATGAAGTTGCAGAAGAAGTTAAGAAAATTATTTAGAGCTTTTCTAACTCTTCTCTGCTAATTGGTATAATTTTGACGACGTTTTCGTTTTCATCATAAATTACTCTAACTAAATCCCCTTCTTTTACCTTTACCTTTTGTCTTATTCTAGCTGGTATTGTAACTTGGAAGTTTCTAGATACTTTTACAATATCTTCAACTGGCATTTCTAATTCCAGATAAATAATTGACATGATAGTATAAAAAGTTTTACAATAGAATTGATTTGTCTTTTTAATCGTTAAGATCTTAATTTCTTCGTTGCCTCGCTAACTACAAGTTTCTTAGTTTGTTCCACGTTTCCAATCCTTCTAGTTGTTTCAATGCTTTCTTGCAATCTTCTAGTAGTTTCAATTAATTCAATCCTTCTTGTCTGCTGTGCAACTTGAGCCATTTGCTGTAACGTTCTAGTTGCTTCTACCAAATTATTTGAGCTAACTTGAGTTACAAGCTTATTCATTAGCTCATAGTACTGATATTCACTTAGCAAGTCATTACTGATTCCACTAAGGAAGGTTTGCGTATCATAAGCTGGTACAACTGAGCTCATTGCCAGCAAGGTTTCACTCCTACCAGTGGCAGGATCTTCATAGTTTATTCTAACTGTAATTATATTTCCACTGAAGTTTGGAGGAATAGTTGTCTCTCCATAAATCCTTACTACGCTCTCAATTGCGCCCAATTTTACTGGTGGGCCAGAGTAATTTAACAGCTTTATTGGTGATGGAGAATCAATCTCTACTGTAACATTCTTTGCGCCAACTTCAGTAACTGCGGCTTGAGGCAAAGAGTTTGCAATTTCAGTTGGGTCTTGAATGTGATTAACAATACCACCAGATTTATCGGCCAATACTTTCAACAACTGCTCGTTGTAATCATCTCCTATTCCATAAGAAATTACCTTGAAGCCATCTGGGATTTGAAGCTTTTCATATGCAGTTATATCAGTTATATCTGTGGGGTTTCCATCAGTTAACAAAATTATATAGCCAGGCATTTCGTATTTTGTTGCAATTTTTATTGCTGTAGATAATGCAGTGTAAAGCACTGTGTTCCCTCTTGCAGTAACACTTGAGATAACTTCTTGCAATGTAGAGCTTGCAGTATCGCTAAATTCTGTTAATACTTTTACTTCTGAGGAAAAAGTAATGAAGGTGATTTTATTTCCTTTAGGAATTCTGTTAAGTAGCTCTATAGCCCCTTGTTTAGCAGTTTCAATCTTCAAGCCTTGCATTGAGCCAGAAGTGTCTAAAAGAATTATGTAATGAAAGCCTGTTGCTACAGAAACCTTTTCTGGAACAATTATAAGTCTAAATACGCCACGAACTGGAGAAGTAAAAGAGTACTTGTGGCTGAACTCCAGTCTAGCTGAAATTGTCAAAAAAATCACCTTATTCGGCTATTATTCTTACTATAGTTTGATTTCCTAGCTTTATGATTGAATTAGGAGCAATTTTTTGCTTTCCTTTAACTGGCTGGAATAGCTTTCCGTCATAAATATATGTTCCATTTGTGCTGTTTAAATCCTCTATATAAAGTTCTCCTCCTTCAAGTGAAATTACTGCGTGCCTCCTAGAAACTTCTGGGTCTGGAACAATTATAACATTCTCTGGGCTTCTTCCAATTGATATCGAAGGAAATATATCAAAGTTTAAAGGAACTTTCTGATTTATCAAGCCAGCGTAAGGTGTTTGGATGAACAATAAATAGTATTTTTGCTGAGGTGTTGGAGGTTGAGTAACAACTTGCTGGGCAACACTCTGATCTGCAGGTTGTGTTGGAGGAGGAGTAACAACTTGAACTGATTGCGGCTGGCCTTGAGTAACGTCAGGTTGCGGCTGGGCAGCTGGAGGAGTAGTTTGTACAGTTACTTGTTGTTGAGGTTGTTGCGGAGGCACTTGTTGTTGAGCTGTAACTTGTTGAGGTTGCGTGGAAGCTGTTTGTTGCTGTTGCAGATCTGGTTGCTGTGCAACTACGGGCTGTTGCAAAGGTTCAACTGTTGGTTGTGCTGGCTTTTGAGCGCCACATCTTAAGCAAAAATTAGCATCATCCGGATTTTCATATCCACATACTGGGCATTTCCATGGCATATATGAAGTATTTTGTATAAAGGTATTTATATTTTTACACACGTAATATTCATAGTAGCTATGACAGTAACTCTAAAAATTAGTTCCTCACATACATATGTTAGTTCAGAAAAGTCAACGCAAGTAAGCCTTATTATTAGGATAGTGCCTGAAACCTTTGCCCAAGTATCTGGCATTCACTATGCAATATTAATAGATAATAGCCCGTCAATGCTAAAGGATCATAAGTTAGATATTGCTATTGCATCAGCAAATAAGCTTTCCAGCGAAATACCCCCTGGCAATTATCTTTCAATCTATTTATTCTCGAATGATTTAGAGAAAATTTATGAGGGACCATCTGGTAACCCAATATTCCTTCAGAATGTGAAAAAGGGCTATACTACAAACTTGTATAAGGCGTTAAGTAAAATCCTTGAATTACTATCTTACATTCAACTCCCAGTGAAACTAATCTTGCTTTCTGATGGCAAGCCAACAGATAAAAGGAATGTTAAGGATTACGAAAAGCTAAAAATTCCTCCAAACGTTCAGATAATTTCCATTGGAATTGGAAGAGATTATAACGAGTTAATCCTAAAGAGAATTGCAGATAAAGGTTCTGGTGTTTATTATCATATAGAAGATCCTTCTCAATTACCTACTACTTTCATACAAGAGAAAGTAACTGATGTAGCCGCATACAACCTCTCTCTCAATTTACCACCGGGCTTTGAGGCAATTAACTATGAAGTCCCGATCAATATCCCAATTGTGGATAGAGCAATAGCTATATATGCAATAGGTTCTATTCCCCCAGGGAAGGAACCAGCTCAATTGGTTTTCACTGGCAGTTATTATGACCCTTCAACAAAGACAATTGTTCCAATCAAAGAGCACATAGTTCTTCAAAGAGGGAATGAGATGCAAGTAAATCAAGGGATTAGACAAGACGTTGTAGCAGAGGTTAAGTACTTCTCCTTGTTAAAGCAGTACAGTGAGGCAATTACAAAAGGAAAGAGTAAAGAGGCTACTGAAATAGCTCAAGAGCTCAAGTTGGCTGCGGAACAAACTAGAAGAGAGGACTTAATGGAACAGACTAGAAAGCTCACTGGGGATTCAAAGACCGACTTGTCTGAAGTCACAAAGACTATGAGGAAAGGCTGAAACAAGAAAGGTTTAAAAGTCATGGCAATTGATTTTTTGATATGATCAGACTAACGTTCTTTCATGATGTTATCTGTCCTTTCTGCTTTGTTACTTCAAGAAGGTTGAGAAATGTTGTAAAGGATTTCAAAGGAGAGGTAGTAGTGAAGCACAAAGCTTTCTCTATAATATCTTCATTGGAAGATCTAAAAGAAATAGCGCCAACAGTTGAAGACGCAAGAAGAATATTCCTAAATGAGTTTCAAATAGTGAAAAGATACTTTCCAGATTATGACCCAGAAAAAGTTATAGCAAAAGGGAAAATTGGTTATGTTTGGTCAATTCCACCGCTTATGGCTTGCAAAGCTGCAGAGTTTCAAAAAGGGGATGAAGGTCATTGGGACTTCTTTGACAAGGCACAAGAAAAGTTCTTCCTTGAGGGGGAAGACATCACTCAAGATGAAGTGCTAATAGAAATTGCTAAAGAGGTTGGCCTTGATGTTGAGCAATTTAAAAAGGACTTTAAATCAAAGAAGGCTAAGTTAGCAGTAATTGAAGATGAAGAAGAGGCAAAAGCAATGGGGATTAGAGGGGTTCCAGCTATTTTAATTAACGATACGTGGCTTATTAGAGGTGTTCAATCTGAAGATTTCTTAAGGAAAGCAATTGAAGATGTGTTAGAGCACGGTGAACCAAAAAATGTTCAACTAAAAGCTTTTTGGGAAAGAGAATAACTTTAACATATGAAGACTATAAAAAATTACATGTCAACCCCAGTTTTTCAAGTAGAGGCAAACACTTCTATACAAGAAGTATGCAAGTTAATGATGGAAAGGGGAGTAGGATCAGTTATTGTAACTGAAGGTGGAGAACCAAAAGGGATATTTACAGACAGAGATGCAGTAAAGGCTTTTGCAATGGGATTAAATCCAAATGATGAAGTTAGATTAGCAGCAACAATGGGGAATTTAATAACAGTTGATGAAGACACAGACGTTTTCGTTGCAATAGACATAATGACAAAGAATAAGATAAGGCATTTGCCAGTAAAGAACAAAGAAGGGCAAATAGTTGGAATGTTTGCAATAACAGATATATCAAAGGCGTTGCATGATATATACCCATGAAAATATTATAAGCATAAATATATATGGAAGGTAATTTTTTAATTACTTGTGGACTACTTAGAGTTATTGCCTTCTGATGCAAAATCTCTAAAGCAAAGCCTTAAAGCAATTTATCGTCAAGATGGTAAGAAGGAGGAAATTGACCTTTCTTATGAAAAGCTTTCTCAAATAACTCAAAATAGGTATGACATTATCTTCTCTCATGAGATTTTAGACGGAGAGGCATTACTTCTCAAAAATGTCTCAGACTTCCTAGTTGTAAATGACTCGTTCTACGTCTTCTATAGAAAGAAACTTGATTTAAAGTTTAAGGGGAAGAGCTTGCAAATTGGCTCACCATTAGTTCAAGCTACAGTAACTGTGAGTAACGCACAAGCTTCTTTTTACATTGACGATGTGGTAAATTCCGTTTTCCCTTTGCCCTTTAGAGACTCATCTTTTGACACTGTAATTATTTCAGAAGTCCTTGACTATGATATTATAAGAGAGGCTTCAAGGGTTGTTAAGAAAAGCGGAAAAGCTTACTTGATTATTAACGCCTTCAAAGGAGTAAGGCCAGCAGAAGCAGTAAGGGCTTTCTCAATAAAGTTTATCCCTCTATTTGTTAAAGAGCTAAATGGCTTTTGGATAATTGAAGGTAAGAAAAAAGGTTAAAACGTAATAATATATCATTTTCCTTATGAGTAAGTTAGTTAGCCTTGAGGAAAGCCTTAAGTTGATAAGAGAGAACGATACTATAACAATTAGTGGAATGTCGTTTCACAGAAACCCTATGAAGTTTATTTACGCACTTGTGAACTCTGGCATTAAAAATTTGGGCTTTGTTGACAGAGAGCCGGGCTTTGGTCTTGAGGTTCTACTAAAGTACGGAGTAGTTAAGAGAGTTAGAGCGCCAATGGTAACTTTAGAGTGGTTTGGAATTCCTCCATACTTTAGGAGGAAAGCTGAGCAAGGGGAAATTGAATATTTAGAGGACACTTGCGGTGCTTTCATAGCTGGAATAAGGGCTGGGGCGTTTGGGGTTCCATTTATGCCAGTAAAGGGAATTATTGGCTCTGATTTAGTTAAGCTTCACGAAAAGTACGGAACTTGGAAAGTAGTTAAAGATCCCTTTTCTGGAGAAGATATTGTACTTGTAAAGGCAATAACTCCAGACGTTGCAATTATTCATGTGCATAAGGCAGATGAAGAGGGAAACGCTGAAATTCTAGGGCCTTTATATGAGGACGAATACAAAGCAAAGGCAGCTAAGAAAGTTATTATAACTGCTGAGGAAATTGTCCCTAAATCATATTTTAATGGTAGAAGGCCAACAATAAATGGGATTTATGTAACTGCAGTTGTTCATTTGCCAAGAGGGGCAGAGCCAACAAGCATGTATGGCCTTTATGACGTTGACTGGGAGAAAATTTTAGAGGAGTTACAGCCCCTCTAATGCAGATCTCAAGTTATAAGGGTCTAAATTGTTTATGAATGCTAGATCTTCTTCGGTTACAGTTACAGTCTCTGTCTTTTCACATTGAACATCAAATCCCGTGTTCCTTTTTATTTCCTCGCAATTGCTCCAAGGATATAAATGGCTGGCTTTCCATTTCCTTTCTCCTCTATCAAACTTCATAACTCCAAGGTTAGTTACTAAATAAACTTCATTTGTAGAGTTCTTTGCTGTGCCAGTAACAAAGTCAACCCTTTTCACCAGAGATCTGGTTGAGTGCTTTAAGTTCCATAAAATCACTTTCTTTGCTAAAGGCATTAAATAAGCAGTTGCAGCCCCACCAGTTAGCCTAACCTTTGGTCTTTCATAACTTCCAATAACAGACAAATTTACGTTTGTCTCTTCATCAATCTGAACTGGGCCTAAAAACATAACGTCAACTAAGCCTTTCTGAAACAAATCAAAGGAGTCAGCAGTTATCATAATTGGAGTTGATTCTGCAAAAAAGGGATCACCAGTAGAGGGTGAAATTATAATGCTTGGCGGGTTATCTGCTTCAGCAACCCCCAAAATTCTAATTTTCTTTTTATAAACGTCTCTAGCTAAAAAAGCCCCTAGAATTGCTGGTATTGAATTTAAACCTATGTAAACTTTTTCTCCATCATTTAAGAGCAAAGAAATTGCCTTTGCAACGTGTTCAACTATCATAATATTTGTTTTTATCTTCTTCAGTTTTTAAGTCCTATGAAATCTAAGAGATTTACATAGTGTAGAGGCATATATACTTTATTCATTAACGTAGCAAGAGCTTAGATCTATTAGTATTATTTAAACCTGAAAACTATCTTATATCGAGCTTATCTTGCATTTTTCTTTATAACTACTTTATTGACTTCTTTACTCATGTCATAAATCGATTTAAATCCGTCTATACAGTTTAAGGAAAGCCATTAAGGCAAAGAATCTCTTGATTGGGATTGTCTTAGACTGAAAGAAAGGGCTGTTAAAACAAAAACGTAAAATATTCGAAATCTTGGGAATTAATGTTTTAGCTTCACAGAATTTTGGGGCTCTCGTTAATATATGTAATAACTTTCCACTGCTTAGCGGCAAATAATTTGTAATCTAGTAAAATTCTTTATTTTTTATATAATTATTATTTAGGTATTATAGAAGTAGAAAAGGTTTTTAAATCATTCAAAGCAATGATTAATCGGGGGCGGAGGAGATGTTGAGGAGCTTGGAAGAAGACCGATGATTGATCCAGGCTCTTCTGAATCCTCCGCCCCCTACATTTACAATTATCGCATTCCTTCTAATAAGCGTTTTTCTCTTCATGGCTATCTAGTCATTATGATAATAACTATTAGCACTTCTGATATTAGTAACAGTTATCTTATGAAAAGAGACAATCAATGAGATAAAAGCGTGAATCTAGGGTTAAGTTTAAGCTCTGGTCCCTAAATTCCTTAGACAACTCTCATAATCTGCTATGTCAGCTTAGCTTGCTTAAGCGGGAATTACAGCTATCTATTGCCAGCATAATTAGTAGAAACTCGAACTATAGATCCCATTATGCCAGCTTCTCTTTACACAATAAC
>ERZ1684502.141-NODE-141-length-15831-cov-1639.318268_pt1 | contig 15831 bp, 17 predicted proteins | sample MGYA00580192_ERZ1684502 | MGnify/ENA primary metagenome ERZ1684502 (study PRJEB41476, sample SAMN13258264) | hydrothermal vent metagenome | biome: caldera [ENVO_00000096]; feature: acid hot spring [ENVO_00002120]; material: acidic water [ENVO_01000358] | place...
AAGTGGACCGGCCGGGATTTGAACCCGGGACCTCTCGGATGCCAACCGAGCACTCTTCCAGGCTGAGCTACCGGCCCATGACATATTATGACAAATTAATTAATTAATCTTTCTCATTTAAAACAACCAGGCACCCCTCTATTTCCACTGGAGACTCTTTTACATGAAATAAGAAAGACATTCTAAATAATTATTATACAAAATGTTATTTTTAGACTTTTATTAATGCTAACTTATTTTCCAACTGAAACAAAGGGGTATGTGTCTTATCACTGTTAAAAGTATTACTTTAAAAATCTCCAGTTGAAACAGAGGGGTATTTGATTGGGGAGTAAAAGGAATAATTGTTTTATGTGTTATACTCTAATAATGTAAAATATCATGAGTAACATTATTGACGATGTCTTATCATCATTAAAAAAATCTATAATATTCCGCAATAGAGAAATTTTACTACCTGACTATATACCTGAAGAGTTGCCTCATAGGGAGGTTCAAATAAAGAGACTTGTGGAGATTCTATCCCCTATTATGCGAGGTGAAAAACCTAACAACATATTTATATATGGCCTTACAGGTACTGGAAAAACTGCTGTAACTAAGTTTGTATTAAAAAAATTAGAGGAAAGATTATCAAACCTTTTTCTATATGTCTATATCAATACTAGACAAGTTGACACCCCTTATAGGATATTAGCTGATATTCTAGAAAATCTTGGATCAAGAGTTCCTTTTACGGGGATTTCTACTGCAGAACTATATAGACGCTTTCTGAAGAAAGTATCAGAAATAAAACCGATAGTTATTGTAGTTTTAGATGAGATCGACGCATTAGTAAAGAAACATGGCGATGATATACTCTATAGATTAACTAGGGCAAACTATGAGCTACACAAAAGTAAAATAGCGTTAATAGGTATAACTAATGATGTAAAATTCGTTGAGTTTTTAGATCCAAGAGTTAAGAGTAGCTTAAGTGAAGAGGAAATAGTATTTCCCCCTTATAATGCAGATGAGTTAGAGGACATCCTGCGTAAAAGAGCCACTGAAGCATTTCAAGAATCTGCACTATCAGATGAGGTGATTAAATTATGTGCAGCACTAGCAGCCAGAGATCATGGAGATGCAAGGAGGGCTCTCGATCTTTTAAGGGTTGCTGGAGAAATAGCAGAAAGAGAAGGTTCGCCAACTGTCACTGCAGATCATGTTAATAAGGCAAGAATTGAAATTGAAAGAGATAGAGTTTACGAAGTCATTTCAACTCTTCCGTTTCACTCTAAGCTTGTTCTGCTGGCCATTGTAATAGGTTTTAAGGATAAGAATAGGTCTCTTACTACTGGCGAGATTTACGAAATATACTCTAAGCTTACAAAAAAATTAGGAATAGAAAATGTTACGCAGAGAAGGGTTAGCGATATTATAAATGAGCTAGATATGCTCGGAATAATTACTGCTAAAGTTGTAAATCGTGGAAGATATGGCAAAACTAAGGAAGTAAATATAGCGGTTAACGAAGAGACAATTATTAAAGCTATTTCTGAAAAAGATAGTAAAATTGCTAGTATCTGGGTTAGATGACGGATATTTTCCCTTAGAATACAAGAAAAACAAAGGAAAAACAGTGCTACTTTCAGCAACATATGAAGAATTTAGACTGCATAGTATAGATTTTGATCTGATAAGTGTTGATGGAGAAGATGCAAGGGACATATTTGAAAAACTTGAAAAAGGTGATATATGCATTTTTGATGGAATCACTTTTGGTGGTTTTAATTACATAGATCCTCGCTTTATAAATTCTAACTATATTATTTTTTACTCTTCAAGACCTAATTTAACTAAAGTTCTCAATGCATTAACCAAGCATTTTGATGATAGTAGAAGAGATATAATTCTTAACGTAATGAGTAACTTACTCAGAATATCTACAAAAAAGGGAGACGTTTTTATATACACGAATATTGGAGTTGATAAAGCAAAAGAAATTATTGAAAAATATCAAGTTTTTGATAAAATTCCAGAACCTTTAAAAACAGCACATGAAATTTCTAGTAGCTTATCGAAATTTCTTTTATCTAAAAAAATTATTTAATTACAACTTTCAGTTTCTTGTAGTTCTTTTGATATTTTTATCCTTTCCTCTCTTTCTTTAAGTCTTTCCTCAAACAATCTTTTTTCTTTTTCAGTAGCAGGAATTAGTTTTGTAATAGGCTTCGGTTTTGCATTCTCATCTATCGCAACAAACGAAAATACAGTTCTAGTTACTAATTTCTTTTCTCCAGTGTAGTGGTTTATTGCAAATACTTTTGCACCTACATCAAGTGATGTATTTCCAGTATATTCTACAGCCCCTTGTATTTCCAGTATATCCCCTATTTTCACTGGTGTTAAGAAGTTAGCATAACCTGCACTAGCCGTAAAAACATTTCCCTTAGAATAAAGTTTAGCAACTATTGCTAGGGCTTCATCTAGCATTGTATACATTTTACCCGCATATAATATTCCATTTGCAAAACCATGTTCTGGGTAAATTGTTCGTATATAACTTTTCCCAAATGACATCTGTGGCAAGAGGTCTTCCGTGTCTTCAGCATCTTTTCTCTTCCTTTCAATTCTTTTTAATTTTCTATTATTAGCTTCTTCATTAGCTCCTATTTTTTCCGGTAAGGCCCTTGGTCTGTTATTTTCATCTACAGCTACATATGTAGTTAGACCTAATGCTCCTAGCTCTTCTCTATCGCCTCTTTTTATGCATGCCTTTACTTTTATCTCAACAGAACTTTCCCAGCCTGCGGTTGCCTCTGCTGAAATTTTAATTACGTCTCCCACTCTGCCTGGTTTGAATAAATATAAGTAATCTACCGAGGCTAATAGATAGTTTCCTTGGCTAATACTTGACATTAACATTCCTGCTGTATCAATTAGCCAATTCATGTAGATTCCGCCATGTAGACTCCCAAAATGATTTGCGTGCCAAGGATATACATTATAATATGTTTCTAATTTTTTCATCATACTCGACTCTAAGATATCTAACTGTTTAAAAAATATATTATTTTTATGCTCCTACTAGTAAATTCCTGCAATCGCTCTAAGCCTTTCATCTCCTCTAATTTTTGTTATATATTCTGTGACTTTTGTAGGAACTAGTTTTTTCCACTCGTCATTTTTCTCTATTATAAGTCTTCTTATTAAAGTAGAATTATATTTCTCCCTATCAAAAGCAGGGGGTTCTAATACTTCATACCCTGCTTCCTTGAACAATCTTATCACTAAAGGATTTCTTGATATAACAAAATTAAATTCTGGAGAAAACGTTTTCAGATGATAAACCCATGTACTATTCATTAAAATATCAGGCACGGGTATAAAATAGATAGACGATATATCTATATTTTCTTCTATTAAACTTTCTCTAATCATTTCTATTCTTTCTCCTGCAGTAAAAGGATTTGCTAATGTGTGACTTTCTTGTGCACTTCCTATAACTATAATTAACTCGTCTGCTTTCTTTAATGCCCATTTTATTACAGATAGATGTCCTAAATGGAATGGCTGAAATCGCCCTGGGTATAAACCTCTAAGCAGAGATCATCACCTTCATTGGCATTAATAGTTATAGATGCATTGCCTTTATTTATTCCTATCTCTAAGAAGCCATAACCATTATTATATAACAAGAGTTCTTTTCCTTTGCTTTCTCCAAATGTTCTTACTACATTTAATTCATATTCTCTATCCTTATGTCTAGCAACAACTTTAGCATTTTTATCAATATTAGTTCTAATTGATGTAGCAACGTTACCAAAATGATCCACATAAATAATTTTGCCACAATACGTAACCTTATTATCTCCCTTGATTTCCCTAAAGCTAAACTCTAATTTCTCTAGATTTTCAGGATTTATCATTTCTCCGAATACTGACATATCCACATTTAATGAAAGATATGCTGCAGCAACCGAAAAAATATCTCTACCATGAAAAGTATTCGAAATTTTCTTACTTAGAAACATTCTTGGATTGGTAATTTGAACTATTTTTAAAACACCATCTTCAGAGACGGCTGGATATAATACTCCGTTATCTGGCCCTACAAAGTAATAGTTTTTAGTTTTTACTATTATTGCCCTTCTATTAGTACCCACTCCGGGGTCGATAACAGTCAAGAATATTGTATTTTTTTGAAAATACCTATAAGAAGTATATAGCAAATATGCACCAGCATATAAATTAAATTCTTTGGCATTCGGTGTGATATAACTTATATTAATATCTGGATTTATCTTTCTTATAACGCCTTCCATTACTCCATTATAGTTATCTGATATCCCGAAGTCAGTTAATATTGCTATTTGAGCTTTTTTCAAGTTTATCAATAAGTAATTCAAGATACGATTTAAGTGTTTTTTCTCCTACTATATTAAATTGCTTAAGAAAATTATCCACAAAAGTTGTAAGTTCTTTTTCATTTACGTTAATTCCTTCTATCTCAATAAAATCGCCTAAGTTTGTAACTCTGTCTAACGAAATTGTGAAATTATCCATCTTATAATTTTTACGTATCTTTTCTAATTTTATTACTTTAACAAATCCTAGCCTCTGTAGTATCAGATCTATTGCTTGAGAATCATTAACCTTTACGGTTATTTCTTCTCTCGATTTTGACTTAGAAGATAATTTTGGACCTTTATACGTAAGTTCGATTTCTCCGTTTACTATTCTAACTCTTAATGCTTCGTCACTTTTTCTAAAATCTCTAACTGGGCTATTGTAATATATATCCACTTGATGTTCTTCATTATAATACTGGTACTTAGAACTTATTAATTTTTCCAGTTCTTCTAGCTTTGGAGAAAGTAATTTTATTTTTATTTCTCGTTCAATATGACTCATAGTTATGACAGTTGAAGAATATATTAACAAGTATAATAAATTATTTTCAATTTCTCCCAGTTTGAGAGCTGTAAATCTAGCTAGAAAATATAAATTTCTTGATTATATGATAGAACGTTATATTCATATAATGGGGGATAAGGAGACAGAAGAATTTTTATATAGTTGTTCATTCCCTTTAAAGAAAAGTATTAGATGTAATGATTTGTTGATAGATTGCAAAAAATTAAAAGAAAAGTTGTTTAATAAAGGTTTTGAACTTGAAAAAGTTCCCTGGCTAAGGCATGGTTATATTGTGAAGTCTTATCCTAAAAGACCAAGCCTAGGTGCGACTGTAGAATTTTTATCTGGTTATTATTATATTCAAGGATTGGCTTCGATGGTTCCAGCTTACGTTTTAGATCCAAAAGAGAATGATATTGTATTAGATATGGCAGCTGCACCGGGGGGTAAAACCACTCAGATATCTCAACTAATGCATAATAAAGGCTTGGTAATTGCGGTTGAGAAGTCTAGGGAAAGGATAAAATCGCTCTATTCTAATATAAATAGATTGGGAGCAAAAAATGTAATATTATTACGTACAGATGCTAAAAATTTGATTAAAACCAAAATTCAATTTGATAAGATTCTATTAGACGCTCCATGTAGTGGAGAAGGCTTAATTCCAGAAGATCCTTCTAGAAAGACCAAGACAACTAGTGAAGATCTGAAAAATTTTTTTGTGAATCAGGTGGAGTTAATTGATACAGCTTATAAATTATTAAAAACCCAAGGTAGTTTAGTTTATTCTACATGTAGTATTGCACCAGAGGAAAATGAAGCAGTAGTAAATTACCTTGTCGAGAATTACAATGTGAAGATACTACCAATTACTGGATACCCTTCAGTTAACGGTCTTACAGAATATAATGGAATTCGTTTTGATGAAAGTTTAAGACATTGCATAAGGTTCTATCCTCATAAAAGTGGTACTGAGGGATTTTTTGTATGCAAAATAGTAAAGGAAGACTAATAATTACTAAATTATCTTTAGAGGACATTCGTGTATACATTGATAAGATATTTAAATTATATAATTGTGAAAATAACTTAGAATTTCTTAATGATAAAGAGATATTTATGTTTACCTCCCATTTTTCTACGATTCAAATTATTCCAAGGACAAATAAATTAGACGAGATTATTAATGCATTAAATGCTATCGGTTTAAATCCATATTCTATTGGCGAGCCTATTATTTTAGTATTAAAAGATGGAAATGTAAAACCATTATTACCTTTTTCTAGATATTTAATTAAATTGTGCAAAAACAAAATCTATTTGCCTGATAAGTTAGCTGAAATTCTTACATATGGCAAATCAATAACATTGAGAGAACCCATAGAAGAAGGTGCCTATATAGTTATGGATAAAAATAATAATTTTATAGCATATTGTACTGCTAAGAGAGAGAAAAATAAGACAAAGATAATACCGGAATTAGATATAGGATGGTATTTAAGAGAGGGAGGATAAAGTTTATTAGATATAAACCAATAGGTAAAATTTTAGGAAATCAGGTGAAATATATGTCTTCTGAAGCTGATAGTAAAAAAGTTAAGAGCATATCAGACCTACCCGGTGTAGGGCAAAATATACTTAATAAACTAGTAGAAGCTGGATATTCCACCCTTGAGGCAGTAGCAGTTGCGTCCCCTCAAGATCTGAGCGTTGCGGCTGGAATACCATTAACGACTGCCCAAAGAATAATAAAAGAGGCAAGGGAAGCATTAGATATTAGATTTAAAACTGCATTGGAAGTTAAGAAAGAGAGAATAAGTACAAAGAAAATTACTACGGGAAGTCAAGCCCTAGATGGATTACTAGGTGGCGGGATAGAAACTAGGACTATGACAGAGCTTTTCGGAGAATTTGGGTCTGGGAAAACACAGATATGTCACCAATTAAGTGTTAATGTCCAGCTACCTCTAGAAAAAGGAGGACTAGGAGGTAAAGCAGTTTATATTGATACTGAAGGGACATTTAGATGGGAAAGAATAGAGGCGATGGCTAAAGCAATAGGGTTTGAGCCCGATACTGCTATGAATAACATATATTTTATGAGGGCAATAAACAGTGACCATCAGATTGCAATAGTGGAGAATGATTTACCAGAACTTCTATCTAAAGATCCAGCAGTAAAATTAGTAATAGTTGATTCTATAACATCTCATTTTAGAGCAGAATTTCCTGGAAGAGAAAATTTAGCCGTGAGACAACAAAAACTCAATAAACATTTACATCAATTAGTAAGAGCAGCAGAAATGTATGATTTAGCTGTAGTTATAACAAACCAAGTTATGGCAAGGCCTGATATGTTCTATGGAGATCCAACAGTAGCCGTAGGTGGTCACACGTTATATCATGTACCTGGAATCAGAGTTCAATTAAAGAAGAGTAGAGGAAATAAGAGAATAGCAAGAGTAGTTGATGCACCTCATTTACCAGAAGGAGAAGTAGTATTTGCAATAACTGAAGAAGGGGTAAGAGACGCAGAAGAGTAATTTTTAATTTTTATTCTATATAGGTTGTTCTATGGATATTCTCTGGGCTCCATGGAGATCAAAATATGTTTCTGAAGCTTCTAAGAATAAGCAAGATTCGTGTTTATTTTGTGACGTAATAACTAAAAAGGAAGACAAGAGAAATTGGATTTTATATCGTGGGAAATTTTCCTATATAATATTAAACGCTTTTCCTTATAATCCAGGTCACTTGATGATTGTCCCATATAAGCATGTTAGCTCTGTAGAAATGTTAGATTCTAAAGAATTCCTAGAAATAAGTCAGTTACTCAAAGTCAGTATTAAAGCAATTAGAAAAGTTTATTCACCAGATGGTTTTAATATAGGTATTAATATTGGGAGGGTAGCGGGGGCAGGAATAGATCAGCATGTTCATGTACATGTAGTTCCTAGATGGAACGGTGATGCTAATTTTATGCCAGTAGTAGGAGGAGTAAAAGTACTTCCAGAAATGTTAGAAGATACATATAATAAATTAAAGCCAGAAATAGAAAGAGTAATTAATGAGGAGGCCCTCGATCTCTGAAATGTGATGAATGCAGGGTTTTCCTGATGTCATATACAAAATATTTTGATCAAATAGTAAAAATACAAGAAAAAATACGTCCTTATATCCACGAAACTCCTCTAGATTTTTCTAGTACTTTTTCAACTATGGTGAGCGCACAAGTTTACCTAAAGCTTGAAAATTTACAAAAGACAGGATCCTTTAAGGTGAGAGGGGCTTTCTCAAAACTTACTAGTTTATCTGAAGAAGAAAAAAAGAAAGGAGTTATAGCTGTTTCTGCTGGTAATCATGCTCAAGGAGTGGCATATGCGGCCAAGATGTTAGGTATTAAGGCAACTATTGTAATGCCCGAGACTGCTCCTATATCAAAGTATCAAGCCACTAAATCTTATGGTGCGGAAGTCATATTATATGGTCAATTTCTTCATCAGAGCATGAGAAAAGCAGAAGAGATAATCCGTGATGAAGGTAAAATTCTAGTACATCCTTATGGAGACATTAATGTTATTCTTGGTCAAGGAACTCTAGGTTTAGAACTTCTGCCCTACACTCCGGATATAGTAATAGTACCTATTGGTGGAGGTGGTTTAATATCTGGGATCTCAATTGCTCTAAAAGCTAAAAACCCTAAGATAAAAATTATAGGTGTTCAGTCATCAGCTTCACCGTCTTTGAAGGTCTCTAAAGATTTGCATAGATTAGTGGAAATAGAGCCTTCTATTTCTATAGCTGACGGAATTTTGGTAAAATCCCCATCCGAACTAACATTTAGTATTATTGAAGAGTTAGTTGATGATATTGTGCTAGTAGATGATGAAGAAATTGCTAATGCCATAGTATACTTATTAGAGAGAAATAAAACTCTAGTAGAAGGTGCAGGTGCTGCATCTTTAGCTGCGCTTTTAAGCGGGAAAGTAAGAGTTTCAGCATCTAATAAGGTAATACCTATACTGAGTGGAGGAAACATTGATTTGTCTGTACTTTCTAGGATTATTGATAAAATGTTATTTAAGAATAAAAGGATTGTTAAAGTTAAAGTTATAGTTCCAGATAAACCTGGGTATTTAAATAAGGTATTAAGTAGGGTTGCCCAAATTAGAGGTAATGTGATTGATGTAATTCATGATAGAGTTAGTAGTGATGTAAAACCTGGATATACTAAGATATATGTAATGTTTGAAGTGCCTAGCGGAGAAGCTTTATCAGATTTTATGTATAATTTAGCTATAGATGGAATTGAGGCTAAGTTAGTAGAATAGTTTTTAAAGGAGAATAAAATGAATAGTATTGATCCAAATGGAATTTATTATTTAGGTCCGATAGGAAGTTTTAGTAATGAAGTTGCAGATATTTTCCAAGGAGAAAAAATACCAAAGAGAACTATAACAGAGGTATTCAATTCGATTAATGAAAATTCTATAGGGGTTGTACCAATAGAAAACAGCATAGAAGGGCCTGTTCATGAAACTCTTGATAATTTATTTAAAAATGAAAATATTTATGTAAATTATGAAATAGAAAAAGAGATAAGACTTGTACTAGCTGTTAATCCTACGGTAAATAACGTAAACGATATTGAAGTAATATATTCTCATCCTCATGCGATAAACGAAGCAAAGGAGAGTTTATCTAAACTAAATCTAGTAAATTTTGTTCCTGTGGAAAGCACATCTACAGCAGCATTATATACATCTAAACAGAAATATTCTGCTGCTATATGCTCTGAATATGCAGCTAAACTTTACGGCCTTAAAGTCCTATATAGAGATATAAATGACAATATCAATATCACCAGATTCGTGGTTATATCCAAAAAAATCTCTTATAATGGAGATAAAACAATGATAATGTTTACAGTTCCTCACAAACCTGGGTCATTGTACAAAGTATTAGAGAAGTTTTATCGAAGCAATATAAATTTAACCATGATATATTCGAGGCCACTGAAAAGCATACCTTGGCAGTATTATTTTTACTTAGAGTTTGAAGGAAATCTAAAAGATGAGAAAGTAAAACAGACATTAAACGACATTAAAGATGATGTAAGTATGTTAAGAGTAAAAGGTAGTTTTTCTAAATTACAATACCAGGCTTTAAGTTATCCAGACTGAATAACAGCATATAGCTTTTTGCTTTAGCAATATCAACTCCTTTTTTTGCAACTTCAAATATTATTTTTTTATTGGCTCCATGTATCATAGCATAGCATAAATAGTCCCATCTTTTGTCTGATTCTCTAAGCACTACATGGGTTGCTTCCTTAAGGTTTTTAGCAAGGCTATAACAAGAAGACTCTATATCGTCCGAGTTTAACAACATCATTGCATTTTCTTTTATTCCTACTTTATCTCCATTCACAGTAGCACCATAGTCTTTAATTACACCCTTTTCTTTTAGTTCTTTTATTAATTCAACCAGCTCGCTCTCTTTCATATTATATTTTTCTGCTACTACCTTGAAAGGTCTATTAGTTATTTGTAATGGGTAAGAGAGGTCTTTTAGTAATTCTTTTGGTATTCCAAGCTCTTCAGCTGTGGGTATTTTTTCATGTATTTGATCCGGTTCACTATATGAAACTCCCCTTATGATGTCGTATTTTACGCTTAGCTTCAAGTTCTTTTTTGAATATAGAATTACGTAATCTCTTCCTCCACTCTCTTTTACAATTTTTTCTACGCTTTCTCTCAATTTTTCCTTATTTTCAGACTTTAAAACAAACCACACATTATATTTTGGATGATTTCTTATATAATTATGAGTTAATTCCTTTATACCTAACGTAATTTTTCTATATTTCTCTAGATTTTCCACTGGTATGTCAGTTGCAACTAGAGCTCCTTCCATTCCTTTTGCTCTAAAGTTTACATACATCCCTATTCTCTTTATGACCTCATTATCAACTAGTTCTTTAGTTTTTTCTATTACCTCCTCTTCTTTAAGGTTTAACCTAGAAGCTATTTCACTAAAAGGAGTTTCAGTGAATGGGAAGTGATACTCTAACTCCATAACAAGTTTTTTGTCTACTTCAGATAACTCCATAGATAAAAATATGTTAAAAGAAATTTAAAAATGAGTTTATAAAAGTCCTAACTTTAGTGCAATGCCTCTTGCTGCTAATATCCCGGTTGCTGCTGCTACGTTTATTCCTCTAGATAGACCTACACCATCTCCTGCTACAAATAAATTATCAACTACTGTTTCCATATTACTGTCTACTACAGCCTTCATACTATAATATTTAATTTCTGGCGCATATAATAGTGTATTTGAAGAATATATTCCTGGAGCTAAATTATCTAGTCTTTCTAATCCTTCTATTATGTTACTAACTACTCTATAAGGCAACCCCATACTTATATCTCCAGGAGTTACATCTTTTAATGTAGGTTTAACGGTTGATCTGCTTATTCTTTCCCATGTGCTTCTTCTACCTTTTTCGAAATCTATTAATCTTTGGATTATTGGTTTCTCTCCGCCTAATCTGGTCATTAATCTAGCTATACTTTTTCCGTATTCTATTGTATCTTCTAATGGATCTGAAAGTTTTATAGTTGTTAGGAAGGCAAAATTTATGTTATTGCTCTTTTTGTCCGCAAAAGTCTGTCCATTTACTCCAATTGTTCCATCATCATAAACTTCTTTCATTACAAATCCACCTGGATTAACACAGAAAGTTCTAACTTTGTCATCGTATTTCTTTGTGTACAGTACGACCTTTGGATCCCATACAGCGGAAGTTAGATCTTCCATAACAAAAGCCTCTGCCTCAACCCTTACACCAATGTCTAGTGGCCCAGGTATCATGTCAACACCCAGCTTTTTAGCCTGGTCTAAAAACCATCTTGCTCCAGCTCTTCCTGGAGCTACCAATAGTGTTTTTGCTTGTATTTCACCTAGTTTATCAGTCTTTATCAGAAATTCTGAACCTTTCTTCTCTATCTCAAGGGCTTCAGTTAGCTCTGCTATTTTTATTCCTTTACTTTCTATGTATTGTAATATATTTTCTATTACGATAGGTGTTTTATCTGTACCAATATGACGTTGTTTAATTGGAATAAATTCTGCTCCAACTTTAGCTGCCCTCCTTTGGACTTCTTTTACTTTTTCCATATTAGGTTGGAAAAGCCTATCCTTTGGCGCACCAAATTTTAATAGGACTTCATCTATGTAGTTAATTAATTCTTGGGCTTTATCCCAGCTTCTCATTAGTTCATGAAGCTCTCCTCCAATATCTGGTCTTAAATTAATTATTCCGCTACTATAGGTACCCGCGCCTCCAATACCATACGTTATATGACATGGATTGCAAAAAGTACACTTCTCTTTTGGACTTAAAAGTGGGCAGACTCTCTTTAGAGGCCTAGTTCCTTTATCTATAAGTAAAATTCTATTTCCGTTTTTATTTAAGTTAGCTAGCTCATACGCTGCAAACAACCCTGCCGGTCCAGCTCCAATAATTACATTGTCAAAAGTCTCCATTTTATTCACCTCCTAGTTTTTCATTTCTCAAATCTATCATATCTAACGCATCTTCTCCAGTTCCTATGAGCGTTATAGGCACTTTAAGCTCCTCTTCTATTTGATCTATCCATTTTTTAGCTTCCGTAGGTAATTTAGAATACTCCCTTACTCCTTTAGCATCTTTAAATAATGAGTCTAATTTAGTAATAGCAACTTGGGTTGCAGAATTAACTCTAACCGCTTCTTTTGCCAGTTTTATATTGAATGGTGCACTTCTTCTTTTTCTACCCGTCACTGTTGCCACCTCTGCAATACCTAATTTTTCAGCCTCCTCCCAACTAACTTCACCTTCTAAAGGGCCCTCACCGACTCTTGTTACGTATGATTTAAATATAACTGTAATATGATCTACATACTTGGGCCCTATACCTATCTCACTCAAAACTCCTGATGCAGATGTGTTTCTGCTTGTAACGTATGGATACTCCCCGTGATACAAGCTTAAATAATAACCCTGGGTTCCCTCAACCAAAATGCTCTCATTTCTCTCTAGTTTTTCTATTATCAACTCAGGGATTTTAACTATATATTTAGATAATATATCATAATCTTTTGCTAATTTTAATTTTCGGAGTATTCTTTTTGCTTCAGCATGTCCAACTCCTTGACCAGTACTTCCTACTACTTTCATTAAATATTCATCGCTCTTTTCTTCTTTAATCTCGTTTTCAGTTATGATCCCCACATGAGGGTCTATGTAAATTCTATCCAATGCTGCAGTTTCTTTAGCCTCATTCATAAGAACATCTATCGATGTTAAAGCTCCAGGTCCTAAACCTAAATATGTAGATTTATTAATAAAAGCAGAAGGAATTATTCTAACTTTCCATTGTTTACCCATATACGTGACTGTATGACCTGCGTTTATAGAACCCGTTCTTACGGAAAGAGAAGGAGAATCTTTTAGTGCTAAATATGCTGCTACTTTTCCTTTTCCTTCATCACCAAAAAAACCACCTATTAAAATATTTAGCATGAAACACCGTTTTGATAAATAACTCACTAAACTATATAAACTTAGTTCACGTTAATTTGTAATTATAAATATCTAAAAGTTTCGCATTTAAATATTCTTACTATGTACTAAAATATCATGATAGAATTTTCTCTAAGCTTCCATTATTTATTCCTTCCTTTATTTCTATTGCGATTCTTCTTCCCAAACTTAGAGGTTTTCCAAAATACAGTTTGGAGTATTGGCTGCCAATGCCCATATGAGCATTAGTACCCCCTCCTATTCTTGGTGCTACATCGAATACAACTAAATCTAAATCTGGTGTAACCATAGCTTGTAACGTAAATGGCCCTATAATCCCTGGTGGTTCTAATTTTTTAGAAGCTTCAACGAATGAATAACCTATTTCAAAAACTTTCTCTAGTAAACTCTCTCTAATTGTTACCGGCTCGTGTCCTACTTCTATGAACCTTGGCAATCTGCCAAGCTTCAGTTGGATTTCTGCAGGTAGTCTATAAAATGAATCTAAGTCACTCTGTATTCTTCTATCTATGCTTAAAAGTTCCACTCTGTTAAATATTGGTGAGTAAAAGTAGTTTAAGTTAAAGTGCGCTCCTAAGACATATTCTTCTATTACCATTTCCTTTATGCTTTTATCATCAATTATATTTTCTTTAAGCAAGGAATTTAGTTTTTCATCAAAATCGTTCTTATTAACAGCTATGAAGAATCCTCTTTCTACTCTTCTCTTAGCTTCGGGTAATTTTACTATAACAGGTCCTTCGACTTCTTCTGGCTTAAATATTCTAGGTCTTCTTATTTTTGCTTCATCTAATAGTTTGTAGTAATTTTTCTCTCCTATTCTTTCTTCCCATCTGAGCATTTTCCTATTTCCAAAATATCTTGTCTTCATTTTTTCTAAGTTATCATAACCTACATATACTGCTAAACTTCTATTTGGTACTATGATAGCATCTCTTGAAATCAGATAATTATCTATTTTTTCTGATGCTATCTCTTTGAAATCACTTAAAACTACGCATTCGTCCACAATTCGCTTAAATTCTAAATAAGGTCTTTCTCTCCCTTTTTTACATAATCCTATAGTCTCAAAGTTTTCATCTTTAGCTCCATCGAATACATCTAGTGCTGAATGGCTAGCTAATGCGGCTATTCTCACCATTATGTTAACACCATATCTAATTTACTGTTGTTAATCGCTAATTTTAATTCTCTTCCTATCCTTCTTCCCGCGCTCATTGGCTCATCCCAGTATAGCCAACTGTAAGGACTTCCATTTACATATAGATTTGTACCTGCTACTATTCTTCCAGAAAATTCAAAAACTACAACATCTCCTTGATCAGTAACCACTGATTCTAGGCAAAAAGGTCCTATCATCCCTGGAGGAACTAATTCTTTGACAGTTTTAACAAAATTCTCGCCATACTCATAAACTGTAGGTAAGAGACTTTCTCTAGCTACAGCTGGTATGTTTCCTACTACAACAAGGGTAGGCTCTACTTTAATATCGCTTGGCAATCTTTTAAGCCCGTCAATGTTCGTTTCATATCTTATATCAATTCCGATAATTTCTAGTCTATTAAGTATTATACTATTGAAGAATTGGAAGTACATTGGAACTCCGATTACATATTCTTGGATTATAACCTCATCAATATCTTTTATTATTTTTTGAGAAAGTAGTTTGTTTAATCCATCTTTCACTTCTTCTTTATTTCTTGCAATAAAATATCCTTTGCCACCTTTTGCGCCAGGTAATTTAACTATTACTAATCTATCAACGTCTTCCGGGCTTTCAAACTGTTCGGGTATTTTTATTCCAGCACTCTTTAGCAGACTCATCTTTTTCTTTTGGTTTGCTTCCCATTCAAACAAATTTCTATTTCCGAAAATCTTCGTCTTAATTTTGTTTACTCTTTCTGGCCCTACATATTCAACTAAACTTCCATGCGGTATTAGTATACCGTTTTCTGAGAATTTATTTATATAATTTACTGCTTCATCTTCATTGTCATATCCATAAATTTCATCTATAAATTGAAACTGGCTGTAGAATTTTACTCTTTTCTTTGGTGTTATTAGCGAAGTGCTAAAACCTTCTTTTTTAACTCCATGTAGTATTTGTAATGATGAATGACTACCTATTGTAATTACGTACATTTGGTAATAAATTACTTATACTACTTATAAATGATTAGTGTTGTGGAAGATTCTATTTGTGTCTTAGATTGGAGATATGGAAGTAAAGAAATGAGAGAGATCTTCAAAAAAGAGAACATTCTAAAAAAGATGGCTACTGTTGAAGTATCTCTTCTGTATGCCCTTTCTAAAATAGGCTTGGTAAAAGAAGAAGATGTAAT
>ERZ1684502.142-NODE-142-length-15802-cov-213.638407_pt1 | contig 15802 bp, 14 predicted proteins | sample MGYA00580192_ERZ1684502 | MGnify/ENA primary metagenome ERZ1684502 (study PRJEB41476, sample SAMN13258264) | hydrothermal vent metagenome | biome: caldera [ENVO_00000096]; feature: acid hot spring [ENVO_00002120]; material: acidic water [ENVO_01000358] | place...
TGGGGAATAGCGTCAACTGCAACATATGTTATTGCTTTAATTAGAAAAGATTACTCATCAACCATTGCAGGAGTTAAATACCTTATTATGGGAATATTCTCAAGCTCGCTTATGGTCTTAGGCTTTGCATTTTATGTCTTGGGTGTAGGTTCGTTATATTTAAGTGCTCCAATAAGTGATCCAAATCCACTAATACTTTTAGGAGTAATAATCTTGTCAGTTGCTTTCTTATTTAAGATTGGTGCTTTTCCATTCCAAGCCTGGTTGCCTGATGTTTACTCAATGTCTGATAGGGTTTCAGTAGCTTTTGTGTCTAGTGTAGGAAAAATAGTTGGTATTGCCCCATTACTAGATGTCCTCTATTTCTTAAAGCCAACTGGAGAGTTGGCATTAGTAATATTTGTTGCATTTGCTGTAATAACTGTCATGACTTTAATCTTCGGAAATATTGTCGCTTTCTCTAGACAAGATTTCGCTTCGATGTTAGCTTACAGTAGTATAACACAAGTAGGTTTTATGTTAATAGCCATAACTATGTTACCTTACAGTGTTAGTGTTGCTGTTAGTGGTTTAATGGTCTACATCTTGGCTTATTCAGTTGCGCAAGCAGGACTTTTCATTGCTTTATCTCATGTAGAGAAGATTTCTGGAACGAGCTATATTGAAGGTTTCAGAGGTATGAGTTCTGCAGATAGAGCATTAGCTTTTAGCATAACAATACTACTAATTAGCCTTCTAGGAGTTCCACCATTACTAGGCTTTTGGGCAAAGTTATTTGTATTGGAAGCTTCGTTCTCTCAACCATGGCTAACTGTTATAGGATTTATCAATAGTGCTATTTCCGCAGGTTATTATATTCCACCTGTTAGAGAAATATTTAGAGAAGGCAAGTTTAAGAAAGCGAGTTCCACAGAAAGAGACGCAACAATTATAGCAGCAATCTTAATTATAGCTTTAGGTATTGTGGCCCCAATATTAGTAGGTGTTGTAGCTTGATAAAGGTTGCAATTTTTGGAGTTGGCAATGTAGCAAGTGCTCTCTTACAAGGAATAGAGTGGCTAAAACAAGGAAACAGCTTGCCAGGTTTATTATCTCTTCCTGTTTCTCCCGTTGAAATTGAAATAGTAAAGGCATTTGATATTGACAAAAGGAAAGTTGGCAAAAGACTTTCTGAAGCTATATTCCAAAAGCCAAACGTTGTACCAAAATACGTAGATGTTAATTCCGACGTTATAGTTGAAAGGGGTCCTACTTTTGATGGCACTTCTGGTCTGCTTTCTAATGTTATTGAAGAATCTGAAGAACCTCCTGTAGATGTTGTTAATGAGCTAAAAGGAATTGATGTTGCAATAAGCCTCTTACCTACAGGAACTCAAAAGGCAAATGAATATTACGCAGAAGCTTCCCTCTCTTCAAACGTTGCATTCATAAATGCTACTCCAGCTGAGATTGTTCCAATTTATTCACAGAAATTTGCAGAGAAAAAGATCCCACTTTTTGGAGATGATTTATTAAGTCAAATTGGTGGCACAATTCTTCATACTGGCATAATTGAGTTTTTAGAAAGCAGAGGGGTCAAAGTTACAAGGACTTATCAAATTGACATTTCTGGCACAACAGAAAGTTATGTAACGCTTGAGGATTGGAGAAAAGATCTAAAGAAAGGAATTAAGAGTAACTTCATTGCTTCTCACGGCGATAACATTGAAGTTGTCGCCGGCACAACTGATTATGTCGAATTTCTTGGTGATAAGAGAGTTAGCTATATGGTTATTGAAGGGGTTTACGCATTTAACATTCCCTTGCGAATTGATATTTCATTTAAGTCTCAAGATGCCCCAAATGCAGTAGTACCTCTTATTGATTTAATAAGGTTAGCCAAGTTGGCTAAAGACAGAGGAATTGGTGGTTGTATATTACAAATATGTGGTTACTATTTTAAGAGACCGCCAAAAATATATTCCTCTTTAGATGAAGCTAAAAATGAGTTATACAATTTTTTGAAAATGATGACTGAACCCCGGAATGATTGATGATAAGACCGTGTGAGAGCTGATCAAACTTCAACTATTTCTGCTTCATCTATCAGTTTTTTATAATCAATATTGAGCCCTTCTTCTGCTTTTAATACTTCATCTAAGTTAGCAGCTGTTGTAGCTCTAGTAGATATAGCACAATATTCTGGCATTTTTGAAGATAACTCGTAGGTTCCTATTTTTCTTGCTAAATCCATTATTTCGTTTTTATCAAATCCAATAAGCGGTCTAAATACTGGAATATTTATTCCGTACTCAGTAACGAAAAGGTTTTTCATTGTTTGTGAAGATACTTGAGATAAAGATTCACCAGTAGTTATTGAGTAAGCCTTAATCTCTTTCGCCAACAATTCGGCTGTTTTATACATTATTCTCTTTAAAACAACAACTCTAATGGGCTTTTTTACATTTGCTAATGTAGCAAGTAATGGCATTCCATCAACAAAATATATCTTTATCTTATGTCCGCTATTCCATTCAGAAAGAACTTTCGCTTCTTCTATTACCAGGTTTTTATGTAAATCCCCACCAAGCTTAAAGTTAAGTAATGTTACTGAAGTACCTCTTTTCATCATCATCCATGTAGCTACTGGGGAGTCAAATCCTCCAGAGAAAAGTACTACTGTCCTTCCAGTTGTCCCAATGGGATATCCTTTTGGTCCCTCAAAAACCTTATCATATATATATGCGTGGTCTTGTCTAATATTAATGTGTATCTCTATGTCTGGGTTTTCTAAGTCTACACCAGAAGAATAGGGATAAAGGGCACTTCCTACAATTTTTGCCACCTCAATACTAGTAAAGTTGTGATTTCCAACTCTCTTTACCCTAACTGCAAATTTCTTGCCTTTAACTGCTTCTGCATATTTGTTTTTCACATATTCGACTATCTCGTCCAATTTTGAGAAATATATTACATCTGCTGGAGAGTAAGATGCAATTCCAAAGACTTTGCTGAGTTTATCGAAATTTCCATCTACTTCTAGTATTATGTAGCCTTGATCTATTTTTGCACTTTTTACGTTAACTACATTCTTTATATTTTGAATTAGCATATGTTCAAGATTAGACCTAGATCTAGGCGATTTAATTCCTATTTCTCCTGAAAGCGTAACAAGAATAATCATTACAATTTTACTTCAACTTTCAACTTTAAATAGCTTCTCTATAGGTTTAAGTATCCCTCTACTTTCCATATCTACAGTAAAATATGCAATCCAGGAACCTAATAGCCAGCCACCAAGAATATCAATAGGCCAATGAACTCCAACATAAACTCTGGAGTAAGAAACTATTAGAGCTTCTATCATAAAAGGTATCCATAACCATTTGGGCGAAGTTTTATATAAGACAATTGCGCCATCACTTACTATTAACGCATGGCCTGACGGATAGCTATAGTCTGTTTCTTTGGGAATAAGCAGATAATCTGGAGAAATGTAATAAAAAGGTCTTAGTTGAGCCATTATTAGCTTTGTCGTTTCGCCTAATATTATAGCTACTATGAATGATGCTGCTAAAACTATCGCAATTCTTCTCGTCTTTTTAAATATTAAAAGTATAGCAGTTAAGGGAATCCAAATGTACTCTCTTCCATATTTAGCAAAGAAAACAAAGAAAGGGTTTAGAAAGACATCCTGATGATAATTAATTAACTTGAAGAGTAAAGCATTAAAAGGAAAGCCTTTTTCTGCAACAATTTTTAGATAAATTGAAATAATAATAAAAATAACCAAAAGGAGCCAGTATTTACGCATAAGTAAGAATAAATTGTCTATTACTTATAAGTTTATTACCGGTATGCATTATTGATTAGGTAAAAATAAATTGTTATAAAAAGGGTTTTTTAATTTTAATAAGAAAAGTTTAATAAGGAGTTTATCTTTTACTTATTTATGAGAAAAAGTAAAAGCGAAACAAAAGGAATTTCAAATATAGTATTTGGAGTGGTAGCAGCAATATTAATTATAATAGCAGCAATAGGTTTTTATGAATATGCAAGCATTTCAAGCAAATACTCTTCTCTTCAGTCCTCTTATTCCTCATTAAGTAGCCAATATATAGTGTTGCAGTCAACATATAGTCAATTATCCAAAAACTATACAGCACTAAAGTCCATGCATAATGCAACTTTCATAGTAAACAGCGAGTCAACAGTGACAGTGAACGCTTCTAAAGGTGCACTCGTAACTGATGGTAACTTAATGGTTGTTTTACAACCAGGAACCTATGCATATAATACAAAGACTAACCAGATGCTAAGTGAATACAACTTCTCTGTGTTCACATTTAGTATAGAGGGCGTGTCTGCTCCACCAAATACAACTCTAACGCCATTATATGCCTTCGCATTTGCTATAAATGGTCAAATAACTCCGATATGGGAACTAGTAACTGCAAATAAAACTCCTTCACCAGCAATTACAATAGTGCTAGGTGCACCAGCTACCTGGACTTCATGGACATGGTTTGGTGGAACATTTAATGGAACTGCTTATGTGGGCGGCGGATATAAGTTTGCGGATACTTGGATCTATGGAAATGGAGTCATGGTAAACCTAGCTTTCTTCAGACCTGTCCTGTGGATATTTGAAGCTTCACAAACGCCAATAGGACAAGTGCCAATGCCAGCTAGTGTTGAAGTAAGCCCAGTGTATGGTTTGAATCCAACCGTTGCATATACGTATACAATAAATGGAAGTGAAGGAGGTGCTATATTTGCTGGAAATATGATAGTTATAATAAGACCAGGGTCATACATAGTAAATACTACAAGCAATACTACTCTAAAGACTTACAACTTCTCTGTAATATTCTATCAATTAGACAATTTGCCCAATGCACCTAATGGTCAAACTCCAGTTTTTGCGTTTGCTTACGCTATAAATGGTCAAGTATCACCAAAGCTGGAATCAACAAAGCCCTGGATAACTGTTATACTTACGCCAACATCACCAAATACAACAATGTGGACATGGTTATCATCTGGCTATGTATTTAAGGATCCAATAATATTAGGAAATGGAGTAGTAGTCAACTTAACGTTCTTCAGACCAGTTCCGTGGATATTAACAATGCCAGTAATAAGCTCAACGACTATAACTGCAATGAGCAGTTCAACAACATATTCCTAACTTAGGCTGCTAAGGATAAGAAGATTAATTAAAAACGAATTTTGCTCTTTTTTATTTATTCTATTTTTAATAATATTCTACCTTCTCTGTTTTTATCAAACAACTCTTTTAATGCTTCTGCTCCCTCTTCCAATTTTCTCACTTTATATACCTTCACTTTAAGATTTTTTGCAATACTAACAAGCTCTACAAGTTCTCTCCTACTCCCTCCAGTTGTCCCTACTAAACTTGCGTGCTTACCATAAATTAGACTTAAATCCAAATTGACATTACTACCAGTAAGTCCACCAAAGAATATCAATTTCCCATTGCTACCAAGCACTGAAAGGCTTTTGTTCCATACTGATGCCCCAACAGAGTTTATTACTATGTCAGCCATTTTACCATTAGTTACCTTCTTTACCCTTTCCTCTACATTGTTATAATCCACTACCTCATCAGCTCCAAAGTCCTTAACCCAACTTTTGCTACTAACAGCTATAACATAAGCCCCCATCATTTTAGCTATCTGCACAGCAAATTGCCCAGTATTCCCGCTAGCACCAAATACAACTACAGTCTTGTTAAATAGAGGGGCTACAGAATTTAATGCATGATATGCCGTAAGGGCAGCTACTGGCAAGCTAGCAGCAACTTCATCTTGAATTCCGTCCACTTTAACTAAATTCTGTTCCGGCACAGCAAAATATTCTGAATATCCTCCATTAGTCACAACACTAATTATTCCTCCATTTCTGCATAGCATTTCCATTCCTTGTAAGCACATGTCGCATTTTCCGTCAAAAACCCTGTTATAAACAATTACTTTATCTCCAGGCTTAAAACTTCTTACATGATCTCCAACCTTAACAACCTCTCCATATATTTCAGCACCAGGTATATGGGGCATTGGCTTTACTTGGAGGAAGTTAACCACAAAGTAGTCAATTGGGTTTACTCCCGCCATCTTTACCTTTATTAAAACGTCATGCGCTCCAAGAGTGGGTTCGCTTACATTTTGTACTTTTAAATTTTCTATGCCGGACTTTTCGAAGACTAATGCTTTCATCATTAAATATATTTTATTAACTAGTTTAAATTCTTAACTATAGTTAAGTAAAGTTAATTTACTTAACTTTAAAACAAATCATATTCTCATTATGTGAGAACTTTAGCATTAGAGATTTTCAAATAAGACATTATTTATCTCATCTGCTATTTTTAGATATTTTTTATCAAACTTTGAATATTCTAATGCATAATCCCTAACCTGATCAAGTATTTCCTTCCATTTCAATCTTATTTCTTTTATTACATCATCAGGTATTTTATCTAAGTCTATTCTCTTTTGAACAGCAGAGAAATAGGGTAAGAATTCGTCCTCTGACAAAGAGATAATTATCACACCTTTTCTATCTAATACATATTCATGGAGCCCCTTTCTAACAAGGTTAACGCCGTAATCGTCCGAAGGTGGAAGTAATTTCATGACTTCTTTAAGAAACATTAGTACACTTTCTCTGTCTCCTTTAGTTTTCATCTTTTTTAGTGCTAGTTTTAACTCCTCCATTTAGCTCGCCTTTGATAAATCGTAATGCCCTAATGGTGGTGGTACTGGAACTCTTATTTTAATTTTTCCTTCTCTTAGCCATGGAGAAATAAGATATGAAACTCCGTTTTTCTCCCAACTTAATATTTTTGCCTCACTCTTTGATAATCCGAGATTTTCTGCCACTTCTGGCTTAATCCTGAATATAACCTTTGTGTTTGCTAGCTGAATTATTATATTTGAAAGGTCGTTTGGGTTATGCGTAGAGAAAATAAATCCTATTCTCCTCCTTCTTCCCAATCTCATCATAGTGGAGATTTTTGCTGCAACTCTTTTAACATAATTTGTGTCCTCTTCCCCACCACTATTTGATGGGAAGAACTTATGTGCTTCATCTATTACTAATACTAGCCTATCTTTCAGTGTGCCTTTCTTCATTTCTGCCTCTCTAATTTCAAAAATCTTATCTAAGAAGTAGTATGTGAGTATTTTTTGCGCAAAGTCATCAAGCTCACTGTTATAGAGGTCAAGGATAAGTATTCTATGTTTATCTTTCAATAATTGACTTATCGGCTTTTTCTTAACTCTAACATCAAATAGCCCAGTTTCTTTAAGTAAGTAAAGGCCTCTAATTATATTTTCCTTTGTGCTCTTATGTATGTTCAAGTTCTCAATTCTATCTGTACTTAATAGATCTATTAGATCGTCAATTGAATTGAGCTCGTTTCCATGCTTTCTTATAAGTATTTTCAGAAATTGAGTTGCCTGCTCTGAGAAATATGGATTTAATCTAGGTAAAACTTTCTTTATATCTTTAAATTTAAAATAAAATGGGTAAATATAGGCTTCTGCCTTCCACTCACTGTTACTAATTACTATGTTTCCAGGACTTACATTTATGTAAAAGTTATATCCTTTCTTTTTCAAGTAATTAACTATTGGTTCTACGTAAAGATGATAATATGTTGTAGTAATAGTAAGCAGATCTCTTTTCCCATCTGTATATTTCTTTAACCACTTCTTAGATACTGGGTATATTATTCCCATCTCAATTTGACTGAATGTTGAATACAGACTTTCAAAAAGAGAAATGCTCTCCTTAACTGACTTGTTATTTTTATCTGGAGGTAAGAACATGTGATAATAGTCTCCAGTTGCATCAAAAACAAAGACTTTTGTGTCTTCCGCAACTTTATAGATTCCAGCTATTATGTCCTTTACAAAGGAAGTTTTTCCAGCTCCAGTAGTTCCTAAAACTAGCATGTGATAATTTAAGTCATCTAAGCTTATTCCAACTTTTATTTTGCTTTCTGGATAATCTAAGTAACCAAGTTTTAATAGACCCCTATTTGTATCTAATGCCCTTTCTATCACATCAGGATTTGGTAGTATTACGGGGGATTGTGGTTCAATTATTATGTCTGCTGCTTCTGGTTCAGTAGACTCTAATATGTTAAGTTTCGTTAGCATCTCACACTTTATTATGACATTTGATATTAGTGAGCCTGGCTCTTCTTCACTTTTTTCATTCATTGATAACAAAGGTGATTCTGAGAAAAGCACAGATGAAACATCGCTTCTCTCATATCCTATAACTCGCAAAAGAACTACGTAAAGAGTTTTTATATCTATAGCTGCAAGTAATATTCCTACCCTTCCCAAAAATGGATATTTATAGTAAGTTTGAGCATCAACAATAACATTTACTGTGTTATTATCTTCATCTATTTTATTTGGTAAGTATCTTGCTACCCTTCCTATAATAGTACCTAAAGTTACTGCCAATGCTTTTGCCTTATCCATTCTATCTTTAATCTGAGATACAAAATCTTCAGACAATGCTATACACCTCAAATTTATCTCTAAAGCTTTCCTGAAATCCTATTCTATTTAATGAGAAAATTATGTACTTTAATATTCCGCTAGATAGTTCTTTTGCAGTTTTGTCTGCAATTGCCAAAATTTTTGGTATGCCATCGCCAGAAAAAGGTAAAGAAGAAATTATGCTCACTGCCTCCCTGTTAACTGATTCTATTCTTAATATTGAGAATTTAGGTACATATTTGTGGTATGGAAGCACTAAATAAGAAATGTAATATTTAACTTTTTCTACTTCTCTAATAAGCGGTCCTATAGATAAAATAGGATAAGGAGGAGAGTAATTGAACCTAACTAAATGAAAGAGAAAAGACTCGTCAGATAAGAAGTTTTGAGGATTTATTCTGTATTTACTTTCAAATTCTGCGCTGTTTCTGCTCAATACTTTAATGAGGAGATTAGATTTGTCCAGTCTTTTTACAACGCCAATATAGTTTTTGTCAATCACCTTACTTCTTTCTTTAGTAATTATAGTTTTGACTTTCTCAGGCAAATAAATGTATGAGGGGAATAAAGGACCATCAACAATTGTTATTCCTTTGCCCTTAGTTATTTTAAGTGCTTCAGTTTCAAGAATGCCTCTAATCTCAGTTTCAATTCTTTCTGGCTCATCAGTTGATAAAAAAGGTTCTCCACTTAATGAAACAGATGTAAACAAAGAATTAGAAGAATAAAGGTAAGGTTCAATTTTTCCTCTTAAAGGATTAGAAGAAGCCAATCCAATAAATGGTTTGTTTATAGGTAAGCCTGGCAAACCAAAAAGAGAAGGAAATACACCATAAATTGTTGAATAAGAAGAAGAAATTGCCAGAGTTGAAATGCTGATTATTCCACCAGCGGAAGTCAAACTTCTGCTACTCCCATCAATAGCGTAGACTGTGTCTTTAATATCTATAGGGTAAACCTCATTGATTATCTCCTTTGCCTCTATTCCCAAAAATATATCGTTAGGGACATTTTCCTCTAATGTTCCGCTTCTTATTTCAAAGTAATCTCTGATATATTTTTGCACAATCTCGTCAAGTAATACAAAGAGTCCTTTATTTTCAGACATCTTTCATATAAAAATATTGATGGAAATATTTAAATATGGCGTAATACTAATCGGTATTACCTTTCCTTACTAATCCCTCATCAACTGCCTAATTGCTATAACCACTGGGTCCCAGACAGTAGTTACAGCTGGTAAGTAACCCATCTCAATGAAGAAAGTATCTTCTATTGTAAATCCTTTCATTATGGCTGCAGCTAACATGTTAATTCTTCCTAATACTTCTTCTTCTCCTACTATTTGAGCCCCTAATATCTTTTTGCTATTTTCATCTGCTATAATCTTAACATGAATTGTTTTGCTACCAGGATAATAACGTGCTCTAGTTCTCGCGGTTATAGTAGCTGAATGAGGTTTAAATCCATACTTTCTTGCTTCATCTTCGCGCAATCCTACTCTCCCTATATAAAGCTCTTTATATTTGGTTATTTGGGTATTTACAACTCCAGGGAAAATCATTTCGTGCCCGCCGATATTGCTTCCAGCTACATATCCCATTTTATTTGCTACAACAGCAAATGGAGCCCAAAATGGTTTTTTAGTTATTATATTGATTGACTCTGTATTATCGCCTGCTGCATAAACTTCCCTATAGTTAGTTCTCATATGTTCATCTACTTTGATTGCTCCAGTCTCTCCTAGTTGAAGTTTGCCTTTAACTAGTTCAACATTAGGAGCTATACCAATTGCTATTATAGTTCCATCTACTTCATACTTTCCTTTATCAGTAATTATTAATCTTCCTCCATTCTTTATTTTCTCAACTCTCTCTCCAAGTCTAACTTCTGCATCTTTTGCTACTCTTTGCGTTACAATGTTTCCTAGTTCCTGATCTAGCATCATTTTAAGAAGGTAATCTAGCATTTCTATTATTACTACTTTCTTTCCAATGCTTGTTAATGCTTCTGCAATCTCTATTCCCAAAAATCCTCCTCCTATTATAGCTATTTTATTTAATGACCATAGTTTCTCTCTAAGCTCTACTGCCTCGGCTGGATGATGTATATAAAATACTCTATCATCTCCATCTTCTGCTGGGAGCTTTTTAGGAACTGCTCCAGTACTTACTACAAGGTAATCATATTCTGCTTTTATTTTTCCATCTTTTGATTCAGCATATACTATTCTAGAGTCAAAATCAATCTCAGTTACTTTTGTACCAGTTTTGACTTCAATTTTCCTTTTCTCTTTAAAGAACTGGGGGGTATAAGTCATAAATAATTCTTCATCGTTAAATAAGCCTTCAACAAAGTATGGTATACCACATGGTGCATGACTTACCATTTTTGTTGCTTCAAAAACAGTAATTTCCATATCCGGTTTCAGTCTTCTAGCCCTAGATGCAGCACTCATTCCTGCTGCTCCGCCGCCAACAACTACTAGCCTCTCAACCATATGATTATATGAGAGAGAAGACCTTATTAAATTATATTCAAAAAATCTTTATATGGAAAGAGCTAGAAATACATTTGAAGATCTAATTAGAAAGTTAGAAAATACTAGCGAAGCAGGTTTAAGTTTTAATGAGGCTGAGATTCTTAAATTCCTGAAAGTAGAAACTAAAAAGCAACTAGACATTTTTAATAAACTTGAAGAAAGTATAAAAGAACAAAAATGGGGCGAAGCACTTTCTAATTTGCTTATCCTAGTGGAAAGAATTAACGTATCTTTATTATTTCTTATGCAACCTACCAACTACTCTATTTTAGTAAGTAGCAAGATTTCAAGTTTGTTCGAAGAGTATTTATCTGTAATATCACAAAGCATTTCGTACTCTTTGCTAGAGCTAAGACCAAACTTAAAGAAAATAGGGATTGAAAGTATAACTGCCACAGTTTCTGCTAATCCTCCTTCAATTAACATCTCGATGGTGGTAAAAGAATGATTAACCCATATGAGCAGTGGGAGAGTTATTTCTCAGAAGCTATAAATGCAGAAATACCCTCAATTTGGAAAATTGAGGAGTTAGTTTACTTAGGCATAGGAGGAAGTGGAATTCCTGGTAGAATTTTAGAGCTTTTAGATCTCCCAGTTCCCTATAAGGTCTTTAGAGGCTATAATCCCGTTGTTACTGAGAAGAGTACTGTATTTGCAGTAAGCTATTCTGGCACTACCACAGAAACTATAGTAGCACTTCTTTCTTCTTTAAAGAAAACTAACAAGGTAGTAGTTATAACTTCTGGTGGAAAGATGGAAGAAATTGCCAAGAAGAACAATTTGCCATTAATCAAACTCCCTAAAGGGTTGCAAACCAGATATGTATTTCCTTACATTTTTACATATCTAGTTAGATTAATAAACGAAGGTCTAGGAACAAAATTTAACGTAAACGAATTATTAGAAGGAGTAAAAGAAAGCAAACCTAAGGTTAATGAGATAGCAAGTGTTTTGGCTTCTCAAATTGCTGGCAAAATACCTATCTTTTATGCTTCGTCTTTGCTATCAATTGCAGAGAGGTTTAAACAAGAGATTAATGAAAATGCAAAATACCCTGCATTCTTTAGTGAGTTACCTGAAGCAAATCACAACGAAATTGAGCTTTATTCTTCTCCTAACAACTTTTATCCTGTAGTCCTAGTTTCAGATAAAATAGATGAAGCAACAGCCGATCTAATAAATGCCTATAAAATCTATCCCTTCTATTCTTCCATTTTGAAGAATATCTCAAGCTTAACTTTGTTAGCAGGCTATTTGTCGGTAAAGCTAGCTTTATTATTAGGAGTAGAGCCGACAGAATTAAAAATAATACCAAAAATTAGAGATAAGACATTTAACCTATTTAAGGGTGAAATAAATAGTGCAAATTAAGATTTTCAATACCCTAGGGAGAACTCTTCAACCGCTAGAACCTGTAGAGCCTCAAACAGTAAAAATGTATGTATGTGGACCTACAGTATATGATTATCTTCATATAGGTCATGGAAGGACTTTTGTAGCATTTGACGCAATGGTTAGGTATCTGAGGCTTAGAGGTTATAATGTAATAAGAGTGCAGAACATTACTGATATTGATGATAAAATTATAAAGAAAGCCCAGGAAACTGGAAAAGATTGGAGAGAAATAGCAGACTTTTACACGAAAGACTATTTAGAGAATATGCAACAATTAAAAGTTGAGATCGATCAACATCCTAGGGTTACCCAGCATATAAAAGAGATAATCGATTTTATTCAAGCCCTTATAGATAAAGGTCATGCTTATGTAGCTCCTAGTGGTAGCGTATACTTTGATGTAGATTCTTTCCCTTCATATGGGGCTTTATCTGGTACTAAAAAAGAGGAATGGAATCAAGGGGAAGAGTACGTAAAAGAAAAGAAAAATCCATATGATTTTGCTTTATGGAAGGCATGGAAGCCAGGAGAACCTTATTGGGAATCTCCTTGGGGAAAAGGGAGGCCTGGTTGGCATATAGAATGCTCAACTATGTCTATGAGATATTTAGGAGAACAATTTGATATTCACGGTGGAGGAATTGATCTTGTATTTCCTCATCATGAAAATGAGAAGGCTCAAAGCGAAGCATTATTAGGAAAACAATGGGTTAAGTATTGGGTTCATGTTGCGTATTTAACAGTTGGAAAGGAAAAAATGAGCAAATCGCTAGGTAATATAATTCCTCTTAAAGATGCATTAAAAACTTGGGGTCCTTCTGTTCTTCGCTATTGGTATCTTTCCTCTCATTATAGAAGCAATTTAGACTATAGTGAAGAGGCGTTGCAACATGCAAAGAACGCGTTAACTAGATTAAAAGACGCTATGAGCATTATAAGGAGCATAATAAAAGAAGGACCTAAATATTACTCCAAAGATGAGGATATTCAAGTCCAAAGGAAGATAATTGAGCTAATTAGAGGCTTTCATGCGGCTATGAGTGAAGACTTTGATACTCCAAAAGCTCTCTCATATATTCATGAAATAGCAAACTTAATATTCTCTAAGCTTCAATATTCTAGAGATTTTATGTCTGCAATGCTGGCATTTGATGCATTTAGACAATTTAACTATGTATTTGGTGTAATGGATGAGGAGTTTTATCCTACTTATGATATGTTATATAAGATAATTGATGCAGTTATTGAAATTAGAAATCAGTTAAGAGCTAGAAAAATGTATGACCTCAGTGACCAAATAAGAGCTATATTAGCTAATGCAGGAATAAAGGTACTTGATAGTAAAGACAAATCTACTTGGAGATTTGAGTAGACTTTTCCACTATCATAAGCGGGAGTTTTTCTCCTCTAAAATATCTTGTTAGCATTTCAATTGTAGTAGGGCTAGTTTTTAGTTCTTTAATCTCTTCAATAGAAAAGAATTTAGCTTCTTCCGCATCACTACTAGCCTTTACTTCTCCCCCTATTATTTCACAAATGAAATCTATTATTACATAGTGGAATCCTTCTTTGATTATTTCAACAATAGCTAAAGGCTCTTTAACTTTAACATCTAAATTTGTCTCTTCTTTGATTTCCCTCTTTACTGCCTCTTCTAAAGTCTCCCCATACTTTACTTTGCCTCCTGGAATTGCCCAGCTTCCTTTATTTGGAGGGTTTTTTCTTTTTACTAGTAAAACTTTCCCTTCATTGTTAAATATTACTGCCCCAACTGCAACTAAAGGATGTTCCATATAAAGTTTTCATGGGATAAAAGTTAATATATAGTTATTTAACGTAGAAAGTGGAATGATTAAAACTATAATCCTCATAGCTATATTGGCTTTAATACCTTTAATTGTAGCCCATTCTTTACCTTCAATATATAGTAATTATAATAGCCCTATTGTTATAAACAGTATTACAATATATAAAAATTTACAATATAAAATAGAATTGCAAAAACAAGTGACTCAAAATGTGACAGTAACTACGACGACTAACACTACTACTACAACTACCGTAACTCATACTGAGATTCCTAAGACGGTAGGAATATATATTGTAAATTATACCGTAATTAACATTAGCAATCAAAATATTTACGTAGAGATTTCTGGCAATTTTACTAAGAACTTTACATTCATCAGGCAAGGTAATTACAGCATTAATATTCTTCAGGACGTTATTAGTCTCAATTATCCTTACATCCCTCCATTTTTATTGCTTAACTCTACATATGCCCTTTTTGTAAAATCTACCCCTTATGTCATTTCTTACATAAGGTCTGCAAATTATACTATACTCGGTAGAAATATTGTTGCATATGAATTTGAAGTAGGTTATAACTCATCTTATTTTGTAACTTATGAACTCCTCAGCAATGGATTGCTTGCCAATTTTAGCACGTGGTATAATGGTTCAACTGTAATTATGTCATTAATAAATTATGGAGGAGAATACAATATTACATTTAATTCTACCCTAGATTTAAACTATGTCTCAAAGCCTTATCTTTACCTAGAGTATGTTTATAGTCCTGTAGCTGATTCTTTACAACCACAAAATTATGTTCAAGTCTATTACCCATTTATAGTTGGTAACTATGTGGGCCAAATAGTATATCTTTTGTATCCTCAACAAGGTAAACTCCTTGTACCTAATATTTTCTATGCTACTTATGTTAATTTTGAATTGTATTTTATGCCAGCAAAAGATTTGGTCCTAACTTATTTACAAACAAATTCGTCAAATATAGTGTGGAACGATAAATATTTTGATTTTGTGAATGTTACGCAACTACAGCTAATTAATGGCAGCGTAGCCAACGCTCTATTATATAGAAACGTTACACAGAATAGCACAATATATCTATATTTCTCTCAAGATTCTCATATTCTTCTAGAAGAGTTAGTATATAATATGACGTCGCATCAGTATACTATTGGGTTAGAGTTTTTGGGAAATGATTATTATAGCCCTAATCTAACATATCCAAACCTTACATCACCGGAATATACTACTCTAAATTACAGTCTGGTTAATTTTAATGAAGGACTAATTATCGCTATAGTAATCACTGTTGTATTGTCAATTATAATTATTCTTTTTAGAGAGAGATAAATTGTAAGTTAAAACACTATAATTTGAAGTATATACGTGAACTTAAAATTTTTAAGCAAATATATAAAATCGGAGATTATGTCCTCGGCCATTCAAGAAACCCTTTCTTCAAACCTCTATGATCAACAAGTCAAAAAGTTGTATCGTGTGGGTCAGGTTCTTGGCTTATCTGAAGATGTTT
>ERZ1684502.143-NODE-143-length-15778-cov-42.951536_pt1 | contig 15778 bp, 16 predicted proteins | sample MGYA00580192_ERZ1684502 | MGnify/ENA primary metagenome ERZ1684502 (study PRJEB41476, sample SAMN13258264) | hydrothermal vent metagenome | biome: caldera [ENVO_00000096]; feature: acid hot spring [ENVO_00002120]; material: acidic water [ENVO_01000358] | place...
TTCAGTAGCTGGTTTAGCCTTTGGATTGATTATGCCTAATCTTATAACTTCAGCCAGTTTAGCAAAGGATAGAAGATCCGCAGAAAGGTTACTTTCACTTTATTCGACAAGCTTAAGTCTAAGTTTAATAATTGGACCTGCACTTGAAACATATCTTTTAACAATGTTTAGCTATAGAGAAATATTCCTATGGTTCTTGCCATTAGCCTTAATAGCTGTAGCCCTTTCATTTAACGTTAAATTCCCTAATGTTAAAAAAGAAGTTAGCGGAGCCTCAGCACTAAAGAATAAGGGATTCGTTGCCTCAGTACTATCAATAACTACATATAATGTACCATTTGCAGCCTTTACAACATTCCTTGCAATTTTAGCTAAGGAAAGATTTAATTTGTCTGGCTTTCAAGCCTATTCAGTATTTTTACCCTTCTACACATTATCTTTTTTAACAAGATTATCAATGGCATTAAGACCTTTTAATAATCTAAGTAAACCATTATTAATTTCAATATTAATAACTATAATAGGCTTGTTAGGAATTCTTTATGCACCCTCTTATTTGATGTTCCTGGTTGTGATCGCATTGCTAGGAATACCTCATGGTTCTATATTTCCTATGTCAACTATTATGATTAGCAGGGCGACGAATATTGAAGAGAGAAATGCAGTTAACTCTTACTTTTTGGCCTACAATAACATCTTATTCTTGGTAGTCCCAGCGATAGTAGGATTTATATCTACCTTCATTGGGCTTACATTAGCAATAACGTTACTAGTAGTCCCAGTAATCATTAGTGCTTCTATGTTTTTCATTAAGTTCCTAGGAGACGAAATAATTAAAGGGAAACAAGGATAGTACTTAACAGTATTAATGTAGATCCTAATAATTGAAGAAGAGTTAAAAATTGGTGCAAAATTATAACGGAAAAAACTATTGTAAATACAGGTTCTAGTGAAGATATAACGCTTGCTGTTATTGAATCTGTAGATCTCATCCCTCTATAAAAGAAAAGGTAAGCGAGAAATGTGGCAACTACTCCTAAGTAGATTCCTGTCCAAATAGAAGAAAAGGTGAGCGAAGAAGAGAAAAAATAGAAAACAACGGAAAAAGGTGTGCTCCAGACTACTTGAGAAGACAATATTTCTCTATCTTGAAAACCTTTTAATTGCATATATCTTGAGTAAATAATTAGAAGTGCATAAGTAAACCCAGATGCTAAACCCCAACTAATATCATTTATTGAGATTTTTGAAAAATAAATTAAATAAACACCTAGAATAACTAAAAAAGAAGAGATTAATTTCCTTACATTGATAATATCTTTTAGCCAAATTTTTGACGCAATTATAACAAATATTGGCGCCGTATAAAGAAATACTGCAGATAAGGATGCACCTAAAACGTCAATTGTATATACATAAGTCTCGTAAAAGACTATAGCTACAATTCCCATAACTAAAGAAGTTTTGCTCAAAATCTTGCCTATATTTCTAAAGATCAAAAGAACTAAAATAGACGATGCTATTCCTCTAAATATAATAATTTGAAAAGAATTAGCCCCATAAGCATAGCCTATTTGAGTAACAATGCCTATGGTTCCCCAAAGGGCTGAAGCTATTACTAAATCTGAAATGCCCTTCTTGGTCATCTAAACTTATTTAATTTTGTGAAAATTAAGATTATCGTGAATTGGGGAAAGCTTGTAGGAATACTTCTGGCTATTTTGTTTATTTATTTTTCTTTCCACATGTTACAGGCTGATTATTATTTGGCTATCCAACAGATAAGATATCTTACTAGTGCACAAAACAACTTGAAGGTCTCATTTGTTTCTTCTAATAAAACAAATATAGTTCTTAACGTGAAAAATCCACTTAATGTATCTGTTACCATTTATAACATAACTGGAGATTATGTATATTTGCAAAAACCTTATGTTATACCTCCTAATAGTAATAAAAATGTCGTTTTAATAGTAACAAACTTTTTGGGTTTAGCAAATAATGTAAAAAATAATAACGAGAGCTTAACAATCTCTTTGAGAATTTTAAATACAACAATAAGCGAGGTTGAAACTTTATGAAATTCCCCGTTTTATTATCCTACTATATAATCTCGCTTATTTTAGTTCTTATTCCATTCCCTTGGTGGTACTATAGTGTTGGTGGAATTTTTCAGGTTTATGATTCACCATTTCAGCTAAGTCTAATTTTCTTTGGAGAGAACCTAATCTTGGGACAAATTCTTAATATATTACTAAACGCTTTTAGGATATATGTTATTATAAATTTAATTTATGGAATAATATTAGTTGCAAGAAATACGAAATATAAATATTCTACTATGTTTTGGTTACCTATTCTTTATTTTATAGACCCTATCATAATATATTTCGTAATTAACTATATTTTAGGAATCGAACTTCATATAGCAATTAGCTATCCTATTCTTATAATTGGAAAGGAGAACTTGTTAATTACCTATCAGAATACAAGCATACAAATGCTAATTATTTCTAAGCCAACTATATTGTTTTGGGCATCACTACTTCCGACAATCTTATATGTCATATCTCTCATAATCGAAAGGAAGAAGTATTAATTACTTCTAGTTAATGCTTCGCGTTCAATTCTATTTAATTCTTTTTCTGCATTTTCATTTTTTATCTCATAATCAACAGCAATCATAACCTGTGATAAAGGATCTATTTGTCTGGATTCTTTCACATAGCTTTCAGCTTCTTTTATATCACTTGTAGCACAAACTATAATTCCTCTATCATGATCAACAAATCTTAAAAACTCGCATCTCCTGAGAAATTCCAACTTGGAAATTGCATAAGAATAAATTGCAAAAACGATAATGTCACCTTTACTCAGATCAATAATTGGAATAATTTTAATATAGTTCTTATTGATAAGCACGTTAAGCCTACGTAAGATAGCCTTGGATGGGATATTTATTTCTTTAGAGATTTCTCCTATATCCATTCTTGGATTTTTTATTAATGTTCTTATAATCTCAATATCAACACCAGAAGGTTTTTGCGGTTTTTGATCTGGGATATAGACCATCCTAGGTTCTCCTAGGGTCTTAGTCATATAAGATAATTTGTCTTGTAGATCCTTAATAGACGAGCCTTCAAATTCATAAACGTTTGTTTCCTCTAGGCATTTAACTTTTACATTTATAAAATCAGTTTCTATGTCTTTCATATTCTTAAAACTAGCTCTTCCTACATATTTACCATAGAAATTAGGATTAACATAAAGGGAAAATGATTTAATTATTTTTTCTTCTAAAAGTTTATTAAACCTATAATTTAAGGAAGTTGCCGAAAGACCTACTTCTTTTGCTATTTTTCTTTGAGAAATTCTGCCATTCTTGAATAATGCTAAAACTATTTTTTTGTCTACTGAGTCCATCAAATAAGAATCAGTAACCAGCTATATATCTTTATTTTTGAAAATTTTTACTAGACTAACTACTAATATTTGATTTAACTTAAGGTCGTTCCAGCTTTAATGTAAAATTAAATACTTCTAAACACTAAATTATTCTGAGGAATAAGCTGTATGAACGCATCTTGATGATACGTAGAGAGGGAGTTGATAGCAAAGATCTCAAATGGGAGGCTCATAGCGTTAGCCTCTAATGAGTTCCATGCGGTTAAAGCTAATGATACCAAGCCAAGGGCCAACCCAGGCTATGAATTGAGAAATAAATAGAAATGATATGGTCTGGGAAACGCTACTTTGATCTTCCTCTATCCCTAAGATTTAAAAAACTAAGAATATTGTTATGATCGCTAATATAACGCTTCCTAATAATTTTGAAAGGCCGTAAATTTATAGTACTGTTATTACAAGTTAAAACAACCTTATATTTAAGTAAATTTAGAATATTTTATCTTTATTATTTTTAATATCGAAAATGTTGAAAAATTTATTTTCTTCTTTTTTTACTTAGCCTATAATCAACTGTACCTTTTGTAATAACTTCAACCATTAATGCCTCCTTGTTTTTCCCTCTTAATATTCTTCCAAGCCTTTGAAGAAATTGCCTTTTAGTACCATATCCGCCTAAAACAATTGCTACTGATGCATCTGGGATATCAACACCTTCATCAAAAACCGTCGAAGCAACTATAACTTTATATTCATTATTTTTAAATTTCTCAAGAATTTCCTTTCTTTCTTCTTTATCTGTTTTATATGTAACTACTGGAATGAGAAATAGTTTGGAGATCTTATAAGCCATTTGGGTTTCCCTTGTGAATATTAGTATCTTCTCGTCTTTAAACTCCTCAAGAAGTTCTTTCAGTTTATCTATTTTAGATTCGGAGTTAACTGCAATGTTTAATGCCTCATGCCATGCTAAAAGTGCCTCTCTAGCCTCTTTGTCCTTAGCTGCTAATTTAACTAATCTATGAAAATCTGAAAGACTTTTCAATTCCATTCCCCTAGATGATAGAAAATCTTTCAGTTTCTTTCTTAGTTCCCTATATTTTTCTTTTTCAACCTCTGTTAATGAAGTATAAACTCTGATAATCTTAAATGTTGCTAAATACTTACCAGAAAGTTCCTTAAATTCTTTCTTATATACGATTGGCCCCACAAGAATTGGATACAGTTCATGTTTTCCATCTTCTCTTTCAGGGGTAGCAGTTAAACCTAATCTATAGGGGGCTGCAAATAGTTGAGCCATTGTTGAATATCCTTCTGATGGAAGGTGATGGACTTCATCAAATATTAAGAGAAGGAATTTATTTCCTAGTTCTTCAGCTCTTGTGTATGCAGAATCATAAGTAATTATTGTTATTCCCTTTAGACTGTCTTCTCCACCACCTATAACCCCTGGTTCAAAATCAAAATTTTTAATTATTTTCTCTCTCCATTGGTTTATTAAATCAATTGTAGGCACTATTATTAGAGTAGGAATTTTTAATAGAGAAATTATTTTTAAAGCAACATGCGTTTTTCCAGCGCCTGTAGGTAAAACTATTATTCCTCTTTTGCTTTTTAACCAGGCTTTAACTGCTTCTTCTTGATAATCCCTAAGCTTTATCTTATCTTTAATTACAGGAAAAGGTAACGTGTCAAATACGTGTTCCTCAATACTTACATTTTTTTCTACGAAATACTTCTTTATATCTCTATATTTAAAAGCTAGAGCTGTATAGCTCTTAAGCTCATCGCTCCATTTCATTCCAGGAGCATATGCATCAGAAAGGATAAGGCCTTTAAAGTATTTTAAATATACCACATTTTTAATATCTCGGATTATACTATTTTATGTGTTACCGTGGGAGTTAGCTAGATTTACGATTGTTAACAATAAAGTTATCCCTAAATTTGCAACGTCTGAAGATATAGATTTAGCTAACGAAATTTTATCTCTTTTTAGAGAGGGGAAAAAACTTGGAGAGATAGAAGAAGAGGTAGAATATCTTGAAAAAATCTACGATTACAAACTTGTTAGAGGCTTTGTGAGACTACTTACAAGGTTATGTGAGTTTGAAGCTGATTCTCCAATACCACCTATTGAAATAAGAAGAAAACTATTTCAGTATGGCCCTATACTGGATGAAAAAGAAAGAGAAAAAATTATAGAGAAAGTAAATAAAGAATTAGGAGTAAATACTATAAGATATATGTTTTCAGATCTTGATGAAGAGAAAAAAATAATAAAATTCAATGAAATTAAGGCAGAAGATTTGATTAAATGGTATAACCTTTCTTTGCTTCAAACACTCCTATTTAAGTCATATAAGCTTACTGTTTATGTATCCTCAAATTGGAAAGAAATAGTTAAAAGAGCTAAATGGCTTGGATTAATGTACTTTGCCTATGATAAGCCTTTAAGGTTAGAATTCGTTGGTCCGGCAACTTTAGTTAAACTAACTGAAAAATATGGTAGAAATCTCGCGGTCCTTTTACCCTTTATAATTTCTTCCCCAGAATGGAAAATTGAAGCCGAAATTGTATTAGGCAAAAAGACCAAAAGAATATACAAATTAAAAGTAGAGAATTACAAGGAATTAAAGGCAATTGAAATAGACGAAAAAAGATTTGATAGTAGTGTTGAAGAAAAGTTTTACAATGATTTTCTATCAGTTGCTAAAGACTGGAAAATAATTAGAGAACCAGAACCTTTAGTTGTTGATAACCGTCTCTTCATACCTGACTTCTTAGTTGAAAAAGGAAACCTAAGAGTGTATATAGAGATAGTAGGCTTTTGGACCAAAGAGTATGTAAAGGAAAAGCTTGAAAAACTCAAGAAGATTAAAGAGCCAATGCTTGTTTTACTAAACGAGGAACTAGGGAAGGAAAAATTCCAAGGAATGAGTGTAATAACTTATAAGAGAAAGGTCGATATATCGCAAGTCTATAAGTGGCTAAAACAACTAGAGGCAAAATATTTCGGAAATTTAACAATTGACTATAATATAAGTGGGGATGTAGTTAGTCTGACAGATATAGCAAATAAATATTCTATACCAGTAGACATCTTAAGGAAGAATTTGAAAAGTTTTCCTGGTTACATACTCTTAAAAAACTATTACGTGAGTGAAAAAGTTATTGAAAAACTAAAGCAAGAAGATTTTAATAACAAGAAATTAAGTGAACTATTATCTAGGTATGGCAACTATATCGTTGAAGTGATCGAATATCTAGGGTATAAATTACAGTGGAAGGGAATTTCTGATGCAATAGTTATAAAGGAGAAAAAATAAATTTACTTATGAATGATACAATTATAGCCGGGGCAAAAAAACTATCAGAATTAATAAAAGGAAAAGTTGAGGTCTATGAAGGAGACGAGAGCGAATATTATATTGTAGGAATTACTGACACTGATATTGATTGCAAAACAAAGTCAAGCATTATTGGTCAGGTACTAGATGAGATATACAAACATATAGATTCTATAAATGTTACAATACTTTTAATGGGAGAAAGTATGCATAAATCATATATGGAAAAATATGAGGGAAAATTAAAAAGAATAATGTGATAAGGGCTTTATAAAGGCGAATTTGATGAAAAAGCAGCAAGAAAGTACCTTGAAATTAAGAATAAAATAGGAAATGGTTTGATGAAAGTTGAAGGGAATAAAATTCACAAGAGCATTGTAGCATATATTTATAGGAAAACCAATGCTGGTAAAATTGATAATATTAAGGTATTAACAATTGAAGATCTAAGAAACAATGCTCTTTCATCTTTTTCTAATATCTCTTTTTAGGTTAAAGGCAACGATAATTATAATAAAAGTTTAAACTCTTAGACCAGAAATTCATGAAGAAATATCTGTTGCTCTTGATGAAATAGAGAAAAAACTTAATATAAAACTCGACGTGGTTTATATTACATAATGCTTCTTGCAGTTACAGCATTTACAGAATTACAAGCTTGTTGATCGCCTTTCTTACACGCTTCAATTAGTAACTCTGCAGCATCTCTTTCAGCTCCTACTCTTTTTAAAGAATTAGCTATAGCTACTAATAGCTCTATTTTAATTTCGTTGTTCTTTAGCGCTATTTTGCCCAATTCTTTTAATTTATCTCTTTTATTTTGAGTTACTAGCAAATCAAGGGCCAAATTTACATAGTTGTTTGATACATTATTCTCGATTCCGCACTCTACTATATTGCTAATATTCTGACATCTACTTAGATCAAAGTAACTTCCTATTTTATCTAGGACTTCAAACATGTATTTGCATTTTACAACATCTAAAACATTACAAATAAACCAATTGTACTCTTCTTTTGATGAAGACTTTATAACATCTGAAATAATTTTTACACCCTCATCTATGAGATCATTCGAAATATACTTTTTCGCGTCCATTAATTTCCGAATTAAATCTGCCTTTACTAGTATCATATATTTATTTGAGTTTCAAAGACTTAAATTTCTTCCACTAATAAACCTTGATAAATAAGGTATATTATCTATTTTCCCTAATATTAAGTCAGAGACTTTCTTCCCTATTGCAGGGGCATAGCTCCAGCCTAATCTACAAGCACCAGTCGCTATTACAACATTTTCATATCTCCCAATAATTGGAAAACCGTCAGGTGAACAAGGCCTAAAGCCTGTATAAAGATCGTAGACATAGTTAACATTAACAAGCTTTTCTGCGAACTTAAGAAACAGTTCTGCTCTAGAAGACTCATAACTAAAATCGCCGTCAAAACCTCCAGTGATCTTTACAAAATCAGAGTTCTTAACAACTGCGACTCCTAACTCTGCTAGTACAGCTGGACGATCAACTTTTACCTCTCCTTTAACTCTATAACCATAACCTTTAAATGAAGTAACTGGCACCCCTATATTCCTTAACCATACACCAGCAGATAAAACCACGTAATCAAATTTCTCTTCTTTTGAAGAGAAATAGACTTTGCCATCTTTACTTACTTTTGTCACAGCCTCGTTGACTACTCTGACTTTTATATCTTTTGATATTCTCTCGACGAATTTATGAGTATCAACTTTAGATAATTCCGGAAAATGGATGGCTCCTGCAAAGCCTTTAACTTCAACTATTTCAAACTTTGGGTTAAAAGGACTATTCCTCTCTTCTATTATAGCTTTTTCGAGTTCATTTTTATTTTCATATATTTCCAATAACCCAGATTCCTCGTAATCAAAGTCGTTTTTCTCTTCAGCCATTCTCTTATACTCTTTCAATGAAAAGGCAGCCATTTCTCTCATTATTTCCCATGCTTCCGATGGCGGCTGTTTATCAAGATTCTTTATCAACTCTATTACCCACTCCTTTTCTAATGATTTAACAATGGTAACCTTTCTTCTCATATATTTAAGCATCTTTAATATCATTCCAGTCGTGTTTATTTTGTCAAACCTATATGGTTCAATCAAGCCTGCAGCATGAACCGAACCGCTACCCAAAAAGTTTTTTTCAAATATAGTAATATCTTCTATTCCTTCTTTAGAGAGATAATAAGCTGAAAATAATCCTAATATTCCTCCGCCTATAATTCCAACTTTCAACTTAATCTTTTTAATGCTTTCATCGCTCTCTTTTTAATATTACTCTCTATTTGCGTTAATTCTTGCAGAAATTGAATATTTGAAAATAAGTCTTCTTTTGTTATAAAACCTAGATCTAGAAGTTGTTTTGATACTTCCCAAGCGTAAATCCTTACACTAGGTTTCTTATGCTTTAGAAAATCAAAATACCTTTCTTTATCTTTAGGAAGAATAATACCCTCCTTTACTAGTGTTACTAATAATCTCCATGCTTTTTTCCTTATTGTAACCCATCTACTTTTTAATAATCTCCAAAAGGAATACCTAATCTCTATTACCTTCTCTTTATCTACTATGCCTAGATTTATTAAATCTAATACATGAGACCAGGCAGACCACTTAATTCTATCTGAGTCAGCTGTTAATGCCTTTTCAACACCTTTAACAAGAATCGCCTTATATACAGGAAGATGGGACCAGGCATCATCTCTTACTCCTTGCAATTTATGCCATAGAAGAGATCTTAAATAACCTAATGGAATGTAACTTCCGTTGCCAGAATTTACTATATATTCCACTTTTCTCCATGCTTCATCTCTTTTTAATTTATTAGGACTTTTTAAATCGTTTAACGTTTTATCTAACTCTTTTAGTAAATCTTCAATTCTCTCCATATTTTTATCCACCAGAAGCAGCTAAGAAGACTTGAAGTTTATCACCATCTGAAAGTCTTTCGTCTTCAACTATCGGAAGCCCATCTTTCACCACAACGCTACCTTGAACTCTATATCCTATGGATTTTAAAAGATCTTTAACAGTAGCCTTCTCAGGCAATTCTACAACAATCTCTCTTCCTTCTCTTACTAATTGGACAGCAACTTTCACGATAATCTGACCTCTCAACCTTTAAGGGCTAGGGTTCTACGGCCTAAATAATATCTTTCATTTTTAATCTCGTAGACAGTCGAGAGATGCCTAGAACCTCTCCCATTTTGTGTATTTTTATTATTAAATGTACTCATCACTGAAGTTTGATTTAACTCAGGGATTTTTAAGTTTTCATCCCCACTCTGGAGGATAAGTCTGTTTCCGCTTTAATGATAAAATTAGATACTCCTAAACATTAGCAAATACTTTATGAATGACTGAAACTCAGCGATCTGTAAGAACCTTCACGCTTTATGCTAAAGCTTGTATAATCTCTTTCTTAATATTATCGCGAGAAATAAATTGTATGATTTTCCTCTGATAATGCATGAAGGGAGAGTTAACAGCTAATCTCAAATGGAAGCCTTATGACGTTAGCCTCGATTAAGCCCCATGTAGTGTAATTGAAACTAATGATGCCATGCCAAGGGCTAACCAAGGCCATGGAATTGATAAATAAATAGAAATGGCATGGACCGGGAAACGCTTTCATTTTGAATAGATGAAGTAAAACAAAAATTTAGCTGGCTTTTTTAGCCAACTCGAAGAATACTCTCCAGAAAGGATCTTCTGTAGGTCTCTCAATTTTAACCCTACTTAAGTCTTTCTTTATTAGTGTAACTCCTTTTCCCTCATCAACTTTACCAACTATTTCTGCTTCTATTCCTTCCTTCCTTAATGATTCAACGACTTCTTTTCCTCTATCCGTAATTATTATCATTGTACCTTCACTTATTGAAATCCAAGGATCTATATTGACCAATGACGTCACTTCTTTAACAGCTTTATTTACAAATAACCTTTCCTCATATACAATTATTTCTTTATTTGTAACGCTTGCAACTTCTTCCAATGCGTTCCATACCCCTCCTTCAGTGGCGTCATGCATTAAATGAATGCCTACCTTTGAAGCAATTAATCCGTCTTTCCAGCAACTCATTTTCCAATACATATTATAAGCTTCTTCAAAAATTTCTTTGCTCAGTTTTTGTTTGAAATATTCGGGATAAAGGTTAACCAATAGAGCGGTAGCTTCAATTGCTGGACCTTTAGTTATTATAACGTCATCTCCAACTTTCACTTTAGAAGGCATTCCTAATTTCTCTTTATCTCCTATCCCTATCATTGCAAAACCTCCAACCATTGGAAAATCTGTACCTTCATATACACCGGTATGACCACCTACAACCATTACGTTGATCTCTTCTAACGCTTGATGCATTCCTATCCACATTTCCTTAAATTGTTCATCAGTAATTTTAGGTGGCAAATTTAAGTCAATTAACGCATATCTGGGGGGAATACCAGAGGTCATAACATCGCTTGCTAAAATATGTACTGCAAACCAAGCCGCTTTTTTAAATCCAAATTGAGGAACAATGAAAACTGGATCAGACTTAACTACGAGAACTTTTCCGTTTCCTAAATCTATAGCTCCTGTGTCTACACCGTTTTGAGGTTTCACAAGTACTTCTTCGTGAATTTTACCTAAATGGGGATAAATTACTTCTGAGAAAATTTTCTCATCAATCTTTCCTAATCTCATAATTTTAAAGGACTAATAGAAACTTATAAATGTGAGTGAGAAAGAAAAAACAAAAGAAGCTTATGAACATATCATTTATAGAAGAAGACCTTTACCTTACTTAGATCTTATAAAAGGTAAAATTATTTGTGACGTTGGATGTGGCTCCGGGCAAAATTGTTTAGCTCTTCAAAGAGAGAAGAGGCTTGTTATATGCCTTGATATTGCATTTGGGCAAATAATTGAATCAAAAAAGAGAGGATGCGAAAATTTAATTCAGGCTGACATGGAATTTCTTCCCTTTAGAGATAACGCTTTTGATTCGCTTCTTTACATAGCCTCCTTACACCATTTAAATGACCCTAGTTTAGCGATTAAAGAAGGATGGAGATGTCTAAAAAATAATGGAGAAGTATTAGCTACTGTTTGGCTTATGCAATTTCGTTTTCTTCTACGAAGAAAAATAAAGATAAAGACTAAGATTGGTAATAAAGAAATCACTAGATTCTACAAACTCTATTTTCCTTGGGAGCTAAAAAGAAGGATGAAAAAGGGAGGATTTAAGACGTTAAAATATATGCTTTATTCTGTCAACTCGTTTTTGCCGAATAATGCATTATATTATGGCAAAAAGTATTCATCCTAACTTATGTTCTTTTAACTTCCTCCTCATATTCTTGCTTTTTAATACTGCTTTGGTAAATCTAGAGAATTATTTCACATCTAAAAAGTTTAATCGGTCTAGTTAATGTTTAAAACCAGTTTAATAATTAAATAGTGTGGATCTCGACCTCTTCATTGTGATTCATTTTGTATTACTTTTCCTTTTCTCTTCGCTTCTAACATCATTGATTACACGACTTATCTCTTCATCTTTTTATGTCTTCAGAGTTTTTGTGGCTACACTTTTCAATATTTTCTTTCTTTATCTATTTTTATACGCAACAGAAATTCCTTTTATTTCAATCATCTTAACTTTTTTCATTTCCATAATTATTTTTAGAATAACTATTTCATTAGGATGGGAAGACTGCCTTACACTTTCATTTACATACTTATTAGCGATTATTGCCTATTTTAGTTTTATTTTCCCTAATATAATTCATACTCTATTCTAATTCTTTCACACTTCTTATTCGTTCTCTTCATTAGTTAATGCGATTAGCAAAAATAATAATAACTCTTCATAAGATAATAAAGTATGAAAGACGAAGAGGTCGAAAAAATAGTAAAGGATTTGGGTCTAACTATAAGGAAACCACCAGAAGCTAAGGAATATTTTCATATAGTTACTTCCCCCCCTCAAGGTTTTCCGTCTGTCGACATAATTAGAATATCTCAAACTTCACCGTTCTACCTAATTACAATGGGCATACTTATTCATCCTACCCATAAATCCGCAATAGGAAGTTTAAATGAGAAAGAAAGACAAGAGTTCCTTGGTAACTTAATTGAAGATGTTCTTAAGATGGGAGTTGATATAGCTATATTGCCACCTAATTCTGAAATACCAGACGTTATTCAAATTTCAAAAGTCGCCTATTCTAAAGATTTAACAGCTAATCAATTTCTTGATTATTATACAATAGTCAGAAATGCGGGAGTTTTAGTTATTACAAGAATAAATAGGAGATTTGGAGAAATAACACAAAAGAAGGGGGCTTCACCATATGTTTAGAAAAACAAAAATAATTGCAACTTTGGGTCCTGCTAGTGAAAAAAGAATTGATGAATTAATTGAATATGTTGATGTAATTAGAATTAATTTTGCACATGGAAATGAAGAACAACACATGAGATATTTCGAGCTTGTAAATAATAGAGTCCCAATTCTTGTTGATCTACCTGGACCAAAACTAAGGATTGGTGATCTTAAAACCGATAAAATAGTTGTTAACCGTGGTGATATAATAGAATTCGGAGAGAAAGTACCAGTAGAAGATCCTTTGTTTTTTAAACTTATAAAACTAGGATCCAATGTCTTAATTGCAGATGGAAGAATAAAGGTAAAGATTATTGAAATTGGAAATAACTACGCAAAAGGAATCGTAGAAGAAGGAGGAATAATTACTTCAAGAAAAGGAATAAATGTCCCAGATTCTGACGTACCTGTAGGATTGACAGATAAAGACTATGAACTTTTGCAGGAAGCTCTAAAACTTGGTGCGACATTTATTGGCTTATCTTTCGTTACGTCTCCGGAGGAAATTAGAAAAGTAAAAGAAATAGTAAAAGATAGATCGTGGATAATAGCTAAAATAGAAAAGAAAGCGGCATTGAAAAACTTAAGGAAGATAGTAAAAGAAGCTGATGGCGTCATGGTTGCTAGAGGAGATTTAGGAGTTGAGGTAGGATTGGCCGACTTGCCCCAAACTCAGAGAAGAATCGTTAGATTGGCCAGAATTTATGGAAAACCAGTAATTCTTGCAACACAAGTCCTAGAGTCTATGGTTACTTCACCAGTTCCAACTAGGGCTGAGGTCATTGATGTAGCCAATTCAATTATACAAGGAGTAGATGCTATTATGTTAAGTGACGAAACAGCAATGGGACAATACCCTGTAGAAGCTGTTAAGACTCTTCATGAACTAATAATAAATGTGGAAAAAAGCTTTAAACCCAAACCTCCACCACCGTTTAAAACAATTGATGATGCAATAGCTTTCTCTTCTGTTACTTCAGCAAATTTATCTTCTGCTAGTTGCATCATAGTATATACAAGAACAGGAGCTACTGCTTTAAGAATTTCTAGGCTCAGACCATTAGTGCCTATACTATCGCTAACTTCTAACGTAGAAGTTTATGAAAAACTAAAACTGTGTTATGGTGTATATCCTGTGAAGCTAAATGAGACTTTAGTAAGTCTTGATAAGATTGTGGAAAAAAGTAAAGAAATTGTAAAACAACTTGGAATTAAAGGAACTATTATTATAACGACTGGAGGACCAAATGATACTGAAGGGGGAACTAGGTTCCTAAAAGTTGAAGAGATATAAAATTCCATCTTAATAATCATTATTAGGAAATAAGCAAAATATTATTAAAAAATTAACTTAAACTAACTTGCAATAAGTAATCTCCCTTAGGCACTACGACATACACTGGATATTCGGTCAAATACTCGATGTTATTTATGTTATATAAAAATACCAGGCCAGCATAGTTATTGTACCATCCAAGTGGAAAATGATGGGATGAGAGGCCACCAAGGCTTTTATACGCTTTTATATAACTAGATGGGTTATTATAATTGAATGTCCAGTTATAGAGCAATAACCAACTATTATTATAACTATCATATGCATAGTCTAATACTTCTCCTTTGTGAAGATTAATATCTACTTGATACACTGTTAAGGGGATATATTCAATATAAATGGTATGCTCACCAAAATATATTGGAGGGTTAAAGTTAGTATGAACTGTATTCCATCTATAATACCCATCAAACCAATTTATTGGTGGTAAATCGATTGACGAGCCGATTCCTACTTCAAATACACTTTGTGGAATGCTCGTAAGAAAATAAGATGGAAACCATGTACCGTCAGCGCCAATCTGTGAATATGTCCACGAATAACCTATAGGCTGAGGCCCATTCCACGAATAATTTAAGCCAGTTATTTCGCCGTTAGCGTCATAAATATATACATATTGTAAAATTGATACGTTTTTCGTGATATATAAGTTAGGGGCGTCGATTAGATTTAGAGCAATTGTTGCACTAATGTTAATTGGTATATAAACTCCAATCGACCCATTAATTTGATCCCAGTAATACGGAGTTTTATAATCTACAACGTTATCAAACAGAAATATTGGTTCAAAAGGGATCATAGATTCATATTTCATAGGTAAATAGTAGGTTATATTTACCCAGCCGTTAGTTGATAAAGGATAGAAAACTAAAACAGCATCTGTTATTGCCCAATGATACGTTATTGGGTCCCCTATAGTTACATTTATTGGAACTAATGAGAAGGCTGAAGGGGATGCAATTCCCTCTAATACATTCCAATTAACGCCACCAAGACCAACAGCAAGAAGTGGGAAATCTGTTGGTAAGTATACATCTAAAACTGAAGGATCTAATGGCTGACCATAGTCATGATAATCGGGGAATGTTATTAACCCAAGGTCGTAATTACTATTTCCTAGAGGAGTCACATTATACCATGCACCTTTAGAAGTAACAACTATTGCCCAGGGAAAACCATTGAGTATTCGCGAAATCGGATATCTATTACTAACTACTATTGAGATGTTAGCAATTTCCCCATTTGGATATATCACATGAGTAATGACAAATGGAGTAGTTGAATA